>Ga0137307_100209_pt1 | contig 89266 bp, 75 predicted proteins | sample NAcewD2O_March_2_FD_97180 | JGI IMG/M metagenome (GOLD analysis project Ga0137307, IMG submission 97180) | Mouse cecal microbial communities from Vienna, Austria - N-Acetylglucosamine amended D2O_March | ecosystem: Host-associated > Mammals > Digestive system > Large intestine > Cecum | place...
CCGCCCAAAGGAAAAATGCATATCTATCGTTTTACTGTTTATTCGCTTGACTGCACAATCGAATTAAGTGCAAATAAAAGCAAAAAAGCCTTTCTTAAAAAAGCACAAAATCACATACTGCAAGCGGGTCACTTATTGAGTGAATTTGAATAGGCGATTATATGGAAGAAACAAAAACAATAAAAGTACCGTATTTTTACGCTTGCTGTCCGAATTGTAAAGCCGTACTCATACAAGCGCAAAACGGTTTAGACGGCTATACGAAATGCGCGAAATGCGGCGAGTATGTACATATCGTTATACGCCACGGGTTAGTTACAACGAGATTAAAAGCGCAAGGAGCAAATCAATGACCTACTACGTTGTATGTCCCGAATGTGGGTATAAATTATTAAAAGCGGGCGACGGCTCAACAATAGAAATCTTATGCCCGAAATGTAAGGGCAAAATGCTTATCGCCGTAAAGGACGGAAAAGTCAGTGTGCAAAAAGCACCCGATAATAAGTAATCATTAGTATTACTTTTATAGTCCACTATGTCACACTGTAACACTTTTAACGAAAAACCGCGGCGCAGTGCCATTTTACTTTTTACGGTGTTTATATGGTTGAAAAATCGTATTATATGTGCTATAATAAATTTACTCAAATTGTGCGATAAACAGTAATTTAGAGAATAATGTGGTCTGTTACCAAATAATTTATCAGAATCAAAAAATCTGGATTTGCTGTGAGGTGTTTGTCATGAAAAGGAATATTGAGTATATACAGCTATTTATGGAATACGAATCTGATGATTTACCGATGGTATATTTTTATGAAGTCGATTTGAATGATGACCGCTTTGCGCTTAGAGAGATAGAAATCTTTGCAGACAGGACAGTAAAAATTGATAAGGATCCCTATTGTGATGTCATAGAAGCATGTCCAATCCCAACCGTTGATGAATTGAACGCAAAGGTTTGGGGAGATGGCTTTTATGCAACGATTATTTCCAAAGAAGAATTTGACGAAATATGGAATACTGGAATTTATAACGGAAGCCTGACAGCTACTTAAATTTCAATTTATCGTGGCGTTTCGGTTTAGTCATTAGGTCGGTCACCACAAGCTAATAATACGAACCCACGGCAAAGTGAGTTCGTATTATTCTTTAATAGAGATTATTTCGGCGTGTGTGTAAAAATGAAAATTGCCTCACCGTCGCCACCTGCACCCAAAGCTTGGATAACAAACAAGCGCGAACACAAAAAATTCATAAAAAATAACCACAACAAAAAAAGCGAACTTCCGTCCGCTTTTTAATTATCTGTTGTCGATTTTTTCGGGATACATATCGTGGTGTGAAAGCCTGTCCCAGGCCACCTGTTCCCACCTGGTTCCCTTTTTTCCGTAGTTGCAATAAGGGTCTATGGAAATTCCGCCGCGTGGCAAAAACTTGCCCCATACCTCAATATATGCAGGGTCCATTAAATCAATAAGGTCGTTCATAATTATATTCACGCAGTCTTCGTGGAAATCACCGCGGTTTCTGAACCCGAAAAGATACAGCTTTAAAGACTTGCTTTCAACCATCTTTTCACGCGGTACGTATGAAATATAGACCGTTGCAAAATCGGGCTGACCCGTAATGGGGCAAAGACTTGTAAATTCGGGACAGTTGAACTTTACAAAATAGTCCCTTTCGGGGTGTTTATTTGCAAACGTTTCCAAAACGGACGGATCGTATGTCTGCGGATATTCGGTGTTGTTATTACCGAGCAGGGTAATACCTTCGTTCTGTTTTTCTCTTGGCATATTATTCTCCTTTTATTGCAGGATCTTCTGTTCCGTTGACTTTAAACGCCTCGGCACGGTCACGGCAAGTAGCGCATACGCCACAAGGTTTTCTGCCACCGGAATAACAGCTCCAGGTATATTTATACGGAACTCCGAGTTCAAGCCCGATTTTTACAACCTGAGATTTATTTAAGTTCACAAACGGCGCAAGAATTTTAAGCTGTCCGCCGCTGCCCATATAAATAGCTTCGCCCATAGCGGAATTGAACTTTTCGCTGCAATCGGGATAGGCGTTGCCGGCCGCATCGTCGCTGTGCGCGCCGTAATATATCACCTCGCAACCGTGCGACAGCGCCACGCTTGCCGCCGCCGAAAGAAACAGTCCGTTCCTGAAAGGGACGTAGGTTGAAACGGGTTTACCGCCCGTTTCGGAAAGCTGTTCGGCATAACTTTGCAGAGGTATATCATTGGGTGAATCCGCCAAGAGCGAACAGTCTGAACCTTCGAATATGACCGAAAGGTCAAGCCGTTTTAAAACAACGCCGTAAAAATCGGCAACCTTTTGCGCTGCGTCGAGTTCTTTACTGTGGGTCTGACCGTAGTAAACGGACAGGGCGGAAACTTCCTTCGCGCCGTATTTCTGAACCGCCAGTCCGAGGCAGGTTGCGCTGTCCACACCACCGCTTAATAAAACAAGTGCTTTCATACCCTGTCCCCCAAAAGATTTTGCAGTGAAACGTCGTCTTTAAACGCACCGAAATAAGTTTTTGTAACCGTTTTCGACGATACGTTTTTTATCCCTCGCGAAGTCATACAGCTGTGGCAACCTTCGATCCTGACGCCGACGTCAGGCGACAAAGCCGCAAGCGAGATTATCTCGGCAATGTCACGCCCCAGACGCTCCTGCAATTGCAGCCGCTTTGCCGCCATATCGCAGATGCGCGCAATTTTACTCAATCCCAGAACTCTTCCGTGCGGAACATACGCCACGTCGACTTTCATATCGTACATAAGCGCCATATGGTGTTCGCAATAGCTGAACACGCTTATATCCTTTATGACTACCGCGCCGCCTGAATTCGGGTCGGACGGAACTTCAAACGTTTTTCCGAACATTTCCGCAATTTCGCGGTTTGTGTATTTTATACCTTCAAACGCTTCTTCATACATTCGCGCCACACGGGCGGGCGTTTCGCGCAGACCTTCCCTGTCGGGATCTTCGCCTATGGCAACCAACAATCCGCGGATATGTTTTTCTATTTCTTTAATATTCATACTTTCTCCTATACCCCGCGCATATCGGGTTCCCAGATAATTTTATGCAACTGCAATTGCAGGCGTACTCCGTTAAGCTTACGCTCTTTCATAAACTCCGCTATTTCTTCGGGTTTGATTTTTCCGAACACGGGGCTGAAATAAATGCGGCACCTGTCTATAAGTCCGTACCCTTTTATAATCTCTTCCGCACGCGCCAAATCGCATTTATCCCCGACCACGAATTTGACTGCGTCCCGTAACGTAAGGTAAGAAAAGTTTTCGGTCAGCATATATTTTTCCATTCCGCTTGAAGGAAGTTTATAATCGGCGGTAACGGCAGGACGCGGTGCAAGAGAAACGATATTTTTCAGCGGCACGCTTCCGTTGGTTTCTATTTCGACATCTGCGCCTGACGCGCCCAGAAGTTCTATAAGATAAGCAATATCCGCCTGCAAAAGCGGTTCGCCGCCCGTCAAGGTAACATTTTTTACACCGGTAGATTTCACGTATGCAACAAGCTCTTCCGCAGAAGCAAGCTTATATTGTACGTCGGAAGTATTTGCCCAGCGCGTGTCGCAGTAACCGCAATTGAGGTTGCAGCCGCAAAACCGCAGAAACACGGCAAGCTCGCCGGCGCGCGGCCCTTCGCCGTTTATGCTTACAAACTTTTCGGCAACTTTAAAACAGGACATATCACTCACCGTACACCGCGCAGTTTTCGGGTGTTTCGTACACTTTTACGCTGAAAACGGGCATACCTTTTTTGCAAAGGTCGTTATATATGCAGAAGGCAAAGTTTTCGGCAGTGGGTCTGAAATCTGTTTCAACCAATGCAAATCCTTCGTCTTTCAGCGCTGTAACAGTTGCAGGTTTAAGGGTGCTTTTTTCGTAAATAAGAGTATGGTCAAATCTTTCCGCAAGCTCTTTTACCGCCCTCTTAAAATCACCGAAATCCAGAAGCATACCGCGCTTTTCGCCGTTTTCACGCAATCTGCCACTGCTTATCTTTACTTCCACAATCCAGTGATGACCGTGGATATTTGCACACTTGCCGTTGTATCCGTGAAGAAAGTGCGCGCTGTCAAAACAAGCCGAAGTTTTTAAATAATACATATCTCTCCCTTTGCGCAAAAAAGTACAGCCGCAACAAAACGACTGCACCCAAAAAGACTATTCCCATTCAGATGCCCTGGTTTTGTTTAAAGACAGGATGGCGCAAACGAACTGTCCGTTTTATTGACTATATAATATCACGCCTCAACACATATGTCAACTCATTAGAAGCGCTTAAAAAGCTTAACCGAAATATTAGCAGGACTTCTGTACGATTTTCAAAAATATCACTCAGTTTTTAAACAAAATATCTTCCGTGCTCTTTAACGGGGTGCGGAAGAGCGTTTTTCCGTCGAGCCCGAATTTGTGCATATCTACCGCCGAAATGCGGTGATTTTCATAGCTCGTGTAATAATAAATACCTTTATCTGCGTTACAGCAAGAGGAATAAACGGTAATTTCATAGCCGTCCTTTCTCACCCTGCACGCGCCGCGAGGTTGAGCCACCGTACCGAGAATATGGAAAAACTGATTTACGCTCGCCTGTTCTCCGTCTTCAGAAACGCTGTTCAGCCTGAAAAAAGCCGCTCTCACAAAGCGCGACTGTGAGGACAGATCGCCCGGCAGTCCCAAAGCGCCCATACCGCGGCTGTAATTTTTCAGACGCAGGTTTTTGGAAAACGTATTTTTTATTTCCGAAGCCGACAGGCGCATATAATTGTTCAGATTGAAAACCTGTCCGTCAAACGGCGGATTGTTCGTGAGAACGCCTGCATTGTTTTTATAAATTCTGAGTCCGTCCTTTACGAACTCGACGGTTGCCGCACCGTTTCTGTCTGCAATAATCCAGTGCAATTCGGCGGGAGGTAAACTTTTGCTGTAACTTTCGTCGGTCAGATTTATTTTCTTTATTTCCTTTACCGCTTCTTTCACACAGGAAAAACTGCCGAGAATATACGAAATAAACTCGTACTGCGCAATATTTTTTTTGCCCTGCGACGGGGCGCTGTAATGCGCATTGCCGACGAAATTCAGTCCTGCCATACACAGCCCCTTTTCGTTTACGGCGTCGTAATACAGCGGATAACCGTCGTTTACAAACGCCGTGCCGATGATTGCAAAGCGGTTGTGAAAACCTTTCCGAAAGCGAAAATTAAGATAATTGCGGGGAGTTATAACTATTTCCTCGCCGTAGGAAAAATCGTTATCGAGCGTGCGCCCGAAGTAAAAGTCTCTGGTCTTATAAGTTATTGCAGTACACATTTAAAATACCCTTATATATTATTTAAACTGATTTTTAACTTTTTCCGCCTTAATTAAACCGCCTTTTCCACAAACCACCTGCCGGAGTGTTTTTCGAAATAAACGACCCTTACTTTGCCGTTTATAATTATGCTGTACCTGCGCGTAAGCACTCCGCCCGTGTGTTCGGGCGGAGCGTTTCTCTCGTCGAGGATTTTATCTATTTTATAGCAAGTCCCGTCCGACCATTCCACGCAAACGGGCTTCATAACACCCTCTGCGCTGACTTTCAGATAAACCGCAACGTAAACCTTTTCGTAAAACATCAACTCTATTATGAACATAAAAAACGAAAGCGAACCCGTTTTTTTTAAACGTGTCCGCTCATTATTTAAATTTCAAATATCGGTTGTAAGCTCCAGCACCTCTTCATAGCCGCTTTCAGCCGCTATCTCAACCGGCGTAACGCCGTTGTTGTCCGCCCTGTTATAGTCCGCGCCCTTTTTGATTAAATATCGCGCCACGTCCTGCGAGCCGTACCTCAAAGCGTAGTGCAAGGCGGTCTTGCCGCTCTTGTCCGCCGCGTTCACGTCCGCGCCGGCGATAACGAGTTCTTTGACCGTTTCTTTAAAACAATGCTCGTCCGCCGCAATAATTAACGCAGTCCTGCCGTAGTCGTCGGTTTTATTGACGTCCGCACCGCCGTCGAGAATTAAGCTCTGCACCGCTCTGATTAAATTTATATTGCAAAATTGCAGAAGCATAAGCGGCGTTCTTCCGTCGTTTCTCTGCGCGTCGGTATTTTTTAAAAAACTTAATATCTGTTTACAATATTTCTCATCGTTATCGTTCAAGCCGGAGCAACGTTTTGATAATTTAGAAAAGAGCGTATGGGCGGCGGTTTCGCCCTTGACGTTGCAAACGCTTTCGTCCGCACCGTTTTCAACGAGAGCCTTTACACATTCGACTTTGCGATTAAGGCACGCGATATGAAGCGGCGTGTTGCCTGCCTCCGACGGCGCGTCCTGCGTCACGTTTATATCCGCACCGGCATTTATCATCGCTTTCAGCATTTCCGCGTGTCCCCGTGACGCCGCAAGGTGCATAGCCGAGGTTCCGTCGTTGTCGAGCCTGGTCATACTCTCCGTACTGAAATATCCGACCGTGTCCTCGAAATAGGTACACCTTTCGCTGCTGAAAAAATTCGGCTTGTTCAGCCCCGCAATTATATTTGCCGGCGTCTTGCCCTCGACGACCGCCGAGTTAAGATCGACGCCGAGCGAGGAAAGCTTTTCGACGGCTTTCAGTCCTGCACGGACTGAAAAACATTTATCCCTTAAACACCACGCCGTACCGCGCGTAGTGTATTTTTGAATAAAGCTTATCTTCGCCGCAACGCAGGCGTCGAGTACGGAGCAGCTTTCGTCTGCGCTGAGCGCATTGAAAAACAGATCCGCGATACAACCGACTTCGTCATCGTCGTCGCTGTCGGCGGATTTTATAATTTTTTCCGCAAGATACAGTGCAATGCCTAACCCGTCGATTTCGTTACCGCAAGCAAAGGCGTTTGAAGCCATAGTCGTAAGTTTTTTCAGATCAGTCCTCTTCTCCGCGGCGTCGCATTCCGCCCCCTTATCCCTGAGCGCGATGCAAAGCCCTTCGCAGTAGAATTGCTTTGCAAGCTTCAACGGAGTCTCGCCTGCGTTATTTACGGCGTTTACGGTTTCGCCGTTAATCAACCGCAGTGCGGAGGTGAAGTGTCTGTTCTTTATTGCAATATGTAAAAGAGTATTACCTTCGCCGTCGATAAAATTGCAGTCCGCGCCCTTTTTTATGAACGCATCTATAAGCGAATACGAAATATTACTATCCTGCGAGGTGAGCATTTTCAAAAGCGGAGTTTTATTTTCGTTATCCATAACGTTAACGCCCTGCGTTAAAATTTCCGCTATAAGCCCGCGCTGTTTATACGTCTTTTCCTTACAGCGGTAGGACTGCGTAAGCCCAGTGCACACGCCGGTCAGATAGTGATAACACCCTCTTCCGTCCGCGTCGGTAACGGTTTCGCTTGCACCGTTTTCCAAAAGAAGCTTCGCCATTTTAAAGTTAGCGACGCAGCACGCAAGCATAAGCGCGGTTATCCCCCTGCCTTTGCCGTCGGTAATATCGGGGTCAACGGCTTTTCTTTTAAGAACGTCCTCGACTGCACCGTATAAGTTATGCCATACGAGCAGATGAAAGAGAGTGAAGCCGTTCGTTCCGCAGTGTGCAGATAATACGGACGGCTGAGCCGATCCGACGCAATCTTCGATTTCCGCGACTTCCTCTTTTCTGAATAAAATATATCTGTACGTTCCTTCGGGATCTTCGTCCCACCAGGCTGCGCATTTGCCGTTTCTGCCTTCCGCCGATTTAACGAGTAAATCGCTTAATTCGTTTATATTCATTCCCGTCACCTTTTAGCTTTCCGCGCCTGCTATTATCAGCTTTTCGACTATGTCGTTAAAGCCCTTTTCTGTAGCGTAGTACAAAGCGGTGTGACCCGAAATATCCGCGCAAGTGAAGTCCGCGCCTTTTTCAAGCAAAAAGGCGGCTATGAAGTTGTAACCCTTTGCCGACGAAATAATAAGCGCGGTTTCGCCGTTTTCGTTGCGCTCATTGATTTTCGCACCGCACGCTATCAGGCGTTTAACGAGTTTTTCGTTGCCGTTATACGATGCGCTGTGCAAAGGAGTGTTACCGTATTGACCGCTTAAATTCACGTCTGCGCCCGCGTCGATAAGCAGCTCGGCTATGAGTAAATTGTCCTCGTCGCACGCGATGCACAGCGGAGTGCGCTTAAAGTCGTTACGGGCGTTGATATCCGATTTGTTTTTGGCAAGCATAGCTTTAACAACTTCCGACTGGCCGTTATAGCAGGCCTGATGAAGCGAAGTGTTGCCGCTCGAATCTCTGTTCTCCGACGTTGACGACATAGCCTCTATTATCTGCACGAGCCCGAACGCGTTAGCGTAGTCGATGGCTTTGCGACCGTTATTGTCCGCGATATCGGCGTCGATGCCAAGCTCTAAAAGATACTTTGCGGCGTCGGATTTGCGCGCCTCCAACGCATAAATAAGCGCGGTCTTGCCGACTTTATCCGTAGCGTTTATATCCGCACCCGCGTCGAGAAGCAGTTTTATAATCTCTTTGTTGCCGCTTACGCAAGCAAGCTGAAAAGGAGTTACGCTGCGGTTTGAAACAGCGCCGACGTCCGCACCCTTATCCAGAAGCAATTTAACTATATCCTTATAGCCTTTGAGGCAAGCGTAATGGAGAGAGGAATATCCCTCGCCGTCAACGGCATTCACATTGAGACCGTCTTTTTTCAGGAATGCAAGCACAACCCCTTTCTGTCCGTTCTGGCAGGCTTTCAACAATAGCTGTTCCATTAATATCCTCCGTTTAAAGCGTATACGCATTTTTTATTTTATTATAGCGGAAAGCAGTTTACTTGTCAAACGGCGTTTAAAAAAATTCAGTCCGCGCTTTGAAAGCGCGGACTGAAAAAAAGATGAACGAAATCCGAATGAACTTAAATTATTCTGATATCTTTTTCCGCCATAATGACGGCAAGTTTATCTATATCGGGAACTAAATGCACGGCTCCCTCCCTTTCCTCTTCGGTATATATATATGCCGTTTCTCCGCCGATTTTAACTTCGGAGAATTTTTCTTTGCCGTAATCCGCGGTATTGACGGCTTCGCCCGAAATCCCGTTGTCCGCGAATTTGAGGTCATAAGGACCGCACTCATACCGCAGCTCTTCCGTGAACGCCTTTTTTACTCCCATTGCGGAAATAAGCTTTTTAGCCGTGTCATCGGGAGCCGCAAATTTCGCGTCGCCGATACCGAGGAAGAATTTAACGACTTTGGCTTTTTTAGTCCTGCCGTCTTTTTCGACCTCTTCGACAACCTTTTCCTTGATAAGTCTGCCCTTCATAACAACCTTGTCCGGCATTGCCGAAACTGCCGTTTCGCCGTCTTTCAAGAACGAAATGCGTTTTAAATCGATGGAAATCTTCTTCTTGCCCTTTTTGATTTCTTCTTCCGAAACGGCGAACATTCTTCTCCCGCCGACTTCGAACGAAACGAGAATTTTGCCGTTAATAACTTCGGAAGAGGCGACGTTCACTTCTATATTTCCGCCGAACGAAATTGCGTCGGAGGGAATTAAAAGTTCGTACTTGCCGTCACCGCAGGTAATTGCAGGAGGAAGCTGGATACTGTTTTCAAGGAAAGTCAGCAAACCGCCCTTGACGGAACAGTCGACGAAGTTGTATTCGGGTATTCTCGGAAGAATGCTGTCCTCTGTTTCCTTATCGAAAAGATGGACTTTGTTCATATCGAGAGCCGCGTCCAGAATATCTCCCGCCTTCAACTCAACGTCGCTGCCTGCCTCGATTATAATTCTCGTCGAGCTCTCGGTATAGCCGTCGCCGTCCATATTTATATCGCCGTAGACGAGCGTCTGATTGCCCAGCTCTTCCTTGTGCGAAACTTTGACTTTGATTTTAGTCTTGCTGTTTTTGACCTCGTCGCGGTTAAGCGAAATGTTTTCCGCGCGCAGTCCTATATACACTTTCTTATCGCCGTTGAGGAACGAAGGGCGCACCTTGTAAAGCATAGAATAAGGAACGGTGACTTTCGCGTCGGAATAGTCGAAGCATATCTCCACTTCCTCGCCCTTCTTTTTGAGCGTGCCCTCGAAAAAGTTCATCTGCGGTGTGCCGATAAAGCCTGCGACGAATTTGTTTGCAGGGTAGACGTAAAGATTTTTGGGGGTGTCTATCTGCTGTACGAAGCCGTTTTTCATTACGACTATGCGCGTACCCATCGTCATAGCCTCTATCTGGTCGTGAGTGACGTAGATAAAAGTAGTGTTGAGCTTTGCGTGCAGTTTGGCTATCTCTGCGCGCATCTGCGTTCTCAGCTTGGCGTCAAGGTTTGAAAGCGGTTCGTCCAGAAGCATTACTTTCGGTTCACGCACGATAGCTCTGCCGAGCGAAACTCTCTGACGCTGACCGCCCGACATCTCCTTCGGCTTTTTACTTAAATACTCCGTTATACCCAAAATTTCCGCCGCTTCGGTTACGCGCCTGTGTATCTCGTCCTTGGGCATTTTTCTCAGCCTTAAACCGAACGCGATATTTTCATAGACCGTCATATGCGGATACAGCGCGTAGTTCTGGAATACCATTGCGATATCCCTGTCCTTGGGCTCGACGTCGTTGACTATCATATCGCCTATCGTAAGCTCGCCTGCGCTGATATCTTCCAAACCCGCTATCATTCTCAGCGTGGTGGATTTTCCGCAGCCGGAGGGTCCTACGAATACTATGAATTCCTTATCCTCGATTTCCATATTGAAATCGTTTACGGCTTTGGTTCCGTTAGGATAGACCTTATATATATGTTTTAAATTTAATCCTGCCATAAATTTACCCCTTTTAAGTTAAAATCGCAATCGAACGCGCAGGCATCTTCAATGCCGAACCCTTTTTGCTGATATTGCCGTCTACGCAGATACTCTGCGCAAGAGCTCCCTCAACGCCGTTTACTTTCTTATCGCCGAGCCCCGTATTGATGACGACCGTCACGCTCTGTCCCTGATACGTCTTTTTCATAATAAGAACTTCTCTGTCGTCGTAATCAATTTTTTCGGGAACTCCGCGCATAAGCGCAGGGAACGCGTTGCGCGCGTTGTTGCAGAGCTTGTAGTAACTGAGTATAGAGCTTTCGTCTTTTTGCTGGGACTTGACGCTGCCGAAAAGGTATTCGGATTTTTCGCTTGCGCCGAACGGAGGGGTCGTGACGTTTTCAATATCGTCCCAAAGCATTCCTATTCTCAGATCGGGATCGCTTTGCGGATTCACGGCAGTCATACCTATCTCGTCGCCGTAGTAAGTGAAGGTATTGCCCGAAAACATCGACAGCAGTCCGTAGGCGAACTTTATCTTGTCGGCTTCGCGCCCGACCTGACCGGCTACTCTGCCCTTGCCGTTGTCGTGATTGCTCAGAAACGGAGCCGCAATATTGCCGTCGGCAGAATCGAAGTTTTTATTTATCGAATTCCATATACTTGTCGACGAATTATTGTTTACGGCTTTGACAACTTCGCCCGTTACTTCGAAGTCAAAGAAGCTGTTCACACCGCTTTGATAAAAAGTCGATTTTAAAATACTTCTCGGAGGTCCCCAGCACTCGCCCACGATATATGCGTTTTCGTTATATTTTACCGCGGTATCGTGGATAAATTCGCAGAACTCCGCACTCTTGCCGGTGCCTTCGGACGAATAGTAATAACAGCCGTCGAGACGGAAACCGTCCGTTTTTTTGTCGTCTATCCAGAATTTTATTATGTTGCCGACTTCCTCTCTGAGCGCCGTACCCTCTATATTGAAGTCGGGCATACTCTTATCGAACTGCGACTCGTAATAGACGTTGCCTATCTTTGAGTACTTAGGCTGTTCTGTAGAAGACCAGTTGTAATAGCTTGAATACTTTGAGCTTCCGCCCTGTCCGTTGCGGAAAGCCGCGCCCTCTTTAAACCAGGGGTGCTGATCGGAGGAATGGTTCACGACGAGGTCGATTATTACTTTTATCCCCTTTTCGTGCGCCTTTGTTACAAGATTTTCATAATCCGCCATAGTGCCGAAATCGGAATTTACTGCGTAATAGTCGGTCACGTCGTAGCCGTGATAGCTCGGACTCGGGTGAATAGGCATAAGCCATATGCCCGTATATCCCATATCGCGGATATAGTCGAGTTTTTCGGTAACGCCGTTGAAATCGCCTATTCCGTCGCCGTCTGTATCGTAATACGAACGGACGAAAATCTGATAATAATTATCGTAATTGTCGTCTATTATGTTTTCCTGCAAAAGATTATAATCCGTTCCTCCGCAGGCGGTAAACGTAAAAGCAGACGCGCAGGCGGTTGCGGCGCAGAGCGCCACCGCGGAAAATTTCATAAATTTGTTTTTCATAACTTACCCCTTTACCGATCCGCCGGTCACGCCCTGAACGTAGTACTTCTGCAACCAGAAGAACAGAGCGGTTATAGGAATCGATATCAATACCGAAGCCGCGCAGAAACGCGTGAAATACTGAGACGCGACTTCCTTGTCGAGCATTGCTTTAAGTCCGACTGCAACGTTGTAATAGTCCTGATCGCCGAACGCCATTAAAGATGCGAACATATACTCTCCCCAGGGCGCCATAAACGCCGTAAGTACGGTGTAGATGATTATGGGCTTTGCAAGCGGTAAAATAATTTTGATAAATACCTTGTGCCTGCTTGCGCCGTCAATTCTTGCCGCTTCGTCGAGAGATTTGGGAATAGTATCGAAAAAGCCCTTGCTGATATAATAGCCCATACACGAGCTTGCGACGTAGACTAAAACCAGACCTACTAAACCTAAATTCTGCGTAAGACCGAAAAGTTTGAGAAGGAAATACACTGCCGTCATCGACATAAAGCCGGGGAACATTCCTAAAACAAGCATTAAATTCATCAACGGCTTTCTCATTTTGAAACGGAGTCTTGACAGAGCGTAGCTTGTGACAAGCACGAAGACCGTCTGCACCACAGTCACTACTACCGAAATAATAAGCGTAGTGCCGTACCACTTGGGGAAGTTGAAAATCGACTTGTCGGTGAACAGCTTGATATAGTTATCGAAAGTCCACTGCTTGGGCCAGAAATAGGGTGTTGCAATTCCCTGCTCGCCCCTTAAAGACTGAATTACGAGATACAGGAAAGGAAACAGCCATATTATGCTTATCAGAGTCAAAATGATATAAATTGCAATGTTGGTACCGCGTTCTACGGATTTTTTACTGCGTAATTTCTTAGCCATCACATAAACTCCTCCTCGTTTTTAACTGAACCGGATCTGTTGTAGACGATAAGCGATACAACAGCCGTGATAACGAACATAAGAATGCTTATGACCGACGCCATACCGTAAGCCTTATCCTGCATAACCATTTTGTAGAGCCAGGTTATAAGAAGGTCGGTTTTACCTGCGGAACCTGCGAAATCCGACGAAGTGGGATTTCCTCCCGTCAGAAGGAATATTACGTTGAAGTTGTTCAGATTGCCTATAAACTGGGTTATAAGATAGGGCGCCGTAACGTGAAGCATATACGGAAGCGTTATTTTGAAGAACGCCTTTACAGGCCCCGCGCCGTCTATTCTCGCCGACTCGTATAAATCTTCGGGAATGTTCATAAGAATACCCGTGCTTATCAGCATAGTATAGGGAATACCTATCCATATATTTACGACGATTATCGTAACTTTCGCTATCGTTGCGTCGCTTAAAAATTTAATAGGCGTATCTATCAAGCCCCAACTTATAAAAAGATTGTTGATAGCGCCTCCGTCGGCAAGCATCTGCGACATTAAAAGAAGCGATACGAACTGCGGAACGGCTATCGTCATAACAAGCACCGTTCGCCACAGCTTTTTAAGGCGTATTCCCTTTTTGTTGATAATAATCGAAACTATCATTCCCAGAATGTAGTTGGAGAATGTTGCGAAGAACGCCCATATCACCGTCCACATCAGAAGCATTGCAAACGTATAGCCGAACTTGCTTGCTTTCGCCATTTCACCGCCGAAGACTTTCGAGAAGTTGTCCCAGCCTATCCAGGTGAACAGCTTTTCGGGGGGCTGATGCCCTGCGTCGTAGTTGGTGAACGCAACGAAAATCATAAAGATTATGGGAATTATCGTGAAAATTGTAAGCCCTGCCAAAGGTATTCCCAAAAGCGTTTTGTGATACTGGCTGTCAAGGAGCGACGCCATATCCTGTTTAGCCGTTTCGAGCTTCTGCCCCGCTTCGCATATTTCCTGCGAAGCGTACGCCGATTTGATATTTTTATACCAGACGTACACAAAAACTAAAATAAAGAGAATTGTAAGAAGTCCGTACAGAAGAATCAAAAGGCTGTTGTCGCCGACTATCTTGACTTCGAAGCCGTATTCGTCTTTACCTGACGTCGTTTCTACCGTGCCTAAACTTCCCAAAAGCCCCAGATACTGAGCGCCGAACAGAGACATATAGAGAATGAACAAGACCTCGAATACGAGTTGCATCACGCCTCTGAGCCACTGTTTTCTTGCAAGCTGGGAAAAGCCGAACACGACGAACGAAGTGCGCGTTTTCCAGTCGCCGTACTTCATTGCCCTGCCTATCGTAAGACCGATATCGGCTATTTTACGCCCCTGCCTTATAAACCACTGCGGAATTTTTACTCTGAAAAAATTCAGAAACAGTACCGGAAAGTTCTGAAAGAATAAAACGAAGCGGTAACAGAATTTCTGTCTGCCCGTCATTCTGAGGTAATCCAATTCGGATACTTTCTGCATTAAAATTTACCTCCTGTTATCGGAATCGGGGGCAAAGAAAACTTTGCCCCTCTCTTCGCTTTTTTATAAGGTTTTACGCTTCAAGCCCTGCGATAAGCTGACTGAGTTTATCGTTAAGGTTGCCGTCGTTTATTGTACCGTTGCAGATATCGCCCGCAAAGGTTTTAAGTTCCGACCAGTAGTTGTCGGGCAGAGGACCCTGAACGACTGCGTAATCTTTCTGCGCGAACAGCGCCTGCAACGCAACGTTTGCCTTTACTTTTTCGGAATTCTGAACTTTGAGGTTGGAAGGTCCTATTTTCAAAGCGTCAAATCTCTGGTCCTGAGCCGTTTCGCTTGCAAGATACTGCGCAAGCAGGTGAGCTTCTCTGTTGTGTTTTGTATAACTGTTTACGGCGTACATTTTATAGCCGATGAACGGAGCCATACGATACGTTCTGCCGTCAAGACGGCTCGTGTAGTTGGGGCAGGGTGCAGCTGCGTAATTTTCGCCGAGCGCCTCCTCTATTATAGCCGCGTTCCAGGTTCCCGTAATTACCGCGCCGAGATCCCCTGCTTTGAGTCTCTGGTCGATTACAGTATCGTTGCCGTGCAGGAAACCGCCTGCCGACGACTTGTTCTGGGTTACGTCTATACCTGCCGTTGCGCCTATCTGTCCGATAGTGTAGGTATCGCTTGGAACGCCGTTGACGTCCACTGCCATTTCGTTGAAGTTGCACTTCGCGCCGACGAGTTCGGCGTCGTCCCATTCCGTTTCGTACTTTCCGCCTGCGCCGTAGAAGAACGAGCCGAAGTACCACGCGCCGTCCGTTTGAAGCTGCATAATGAAGTACTTATGACTTCTCTTGCAGGCGTCGATTACGTCTTTGATATTCTTTGCCTGATCAGCAGTAACTACACTGCTGTCATAGTACATAAAGTAACCGTTGTCCGCAGCGTAAGGATAGCCGTAATAATTGTCGCCTATCTTGCCTGCTTCTACTGCGAGAGGATCGTCCGTCGCTTTGATTTTTTCGACCATACCGTCGGGGATCATTGAAAGTCCTCCGCAGCCTTTCAGGTTCATAAGCTGGTCGTTTGCAAAGCCGTAGACATCCGCGCTTGCCTGAGGGTCGACGCTGACATTAGCGTAAGCGTTGTCCTCACCGCAAATACCGACTTTGACTTCGAGACCGAAATCGGGATTTTCGGTAAGAAAATCGTTGACGAGCTTCTGTACGAGCGTCTGCTGTGTCTGAGGAGCCCATACGGTCAAGGTGTTGTCGCCGCCACCGCAGCCCGTAAGCCCCAGCGTTGCGCCTGCCGAAATTGCTCCGCAGGCAAGTAGTGCAATAAGTTGTTTTTTCATTTTTTTCCTCCGGGATTTTTTTAAGTAACACGGCCGTATTACCGGTCGGTATTATTATGCTCAATTAAAATGTTTTATTGCGCAAGCCGTCAGGCTCGCGCATTTGTTTTTGCGGTAAAAACAAAAAAATTATGGAGAATGAGTGTTTTATGTCAGTCGCGTCCGCTGTCTTTCGCAGCGGTTTTCAAAAACTGCAGCGTTTCATCGGAAAAATCGCTCTTTATGAACCGCCAGCTCCAGTTCTTGTCGGACACTGTCGAGGGGAAATTTATTCTCGCCTCTCCGCCGAGCGCCAGAAGGTCACAGAGCGGAATTATCACCGTCTTCGCCCTCGAAGCGAAAGCTAAACGCACCACGCTTTTACACATAGTTTCCGAGTCCGTCAGATCTGCCGTAAGCCCTGCCTTTCCGCACTCGTCTATCAGATCTCTTTTGTAGACTTCGAGCGCGTCCGCGCTTAAATCGTCGATATACTGTCTTAAGGGGATATTGTCGTGCGTACCGGTATAGCAGACGCAATTTTCGTTATAGTTAGAGGGCTTGTGATCGTTATACGGCCAGCCGTCGAACGCGAACACGAGGACTTTCATTCCGGGGTAAGCTACGTTTTTCATCAGCCGTCGAACGCCGTCGTCGATTATTCCCAGATCCTCCGCTACTATATTGAGATTGAGTTTATCTTCAAACAGCGCTTCCTTGGGTCCGTCCATCCACTGCCCTTCCCTTGCGGTGAGCGCGTCGGGCGCAACTTCGTAATATCTGTCGAAACCGCGGAAGTGGTCTATTCTTAAAATATCGAACAGCGCAAAACAGTCCGAAATGCGCTTATTCCACCACGAAAACCCGTCAAGGCGCATCTTTTCCCAGTCGTAGACGGGATTGCCCCAAAGCTGACCGTCCTCTGTGAACGCGTCGGGCGGACAGCCCGCCACACCGAGAGGTTTTCTGTTTTCGTCCATACGGAACAGCGCGTTGCCGTATTTCCATACTTCCACGCTGTCGTATGCAATGTACAGCGGAATATCGCCCATTATCGAAATTCCGTTTTCGTTGGCGTAACTTTTAAGCGCTTTCCACTGCTTTGAAAATATGTACTGCGTAAAGTGCCAGAAGCGAACTTCGTCCGCGTTTTTTCTGATAAACGACTTTATCTTTTTCTCGTCGTAGACCCTGTACTCTTCGTCCCACTCCGTCCAGGCGCGGTGACCGAATCTGCATTTTAAAGCCATAAACACGGCAAAATCCGAAAATTCGCCCTTCTTTATGAATTTGTCGAATTCTGTTCCGCCCCCGAAACGGCTGAACGCCTTTTTCAAAAGCGCGATTTTATTATTGAACTGCTTGCCGTAATCGACGCGCCTGTCTACCGTTTTAAGGTCGGCGTCTTTAACTTCCTTTCTTGTCAGAAGTCCGTCCTTGACAAGAAAGTCAAGATCGATAAAGTAATAGTTCAGCGCGTTCGACGAACACGACTGATACGGACTGTCGCCGTAATTCGTAGGATTGAGCGGAAGCACCTGCCACACGCCCGCCTTTGCTTTTTTTAAATAATCCACGAAAGCGTACGCGCTCTTGCCGAGCGTACCTATACCCTCTCCCGACGGCAGTGCCGAAATCGGCATCAAAATTCCGTAATTCCTGTTGTTATTAGACCGCATACCCATACGACTGCCCCGTACGAAAAACTAATTATTATTTTCGAAAATATTATATCATATTTTTCGAATAAGTCAAAGGATTTTATATAAAATATTTCAAATTTTGTAAAGTTTTTTCATTTGTGGGAAATTGAGATTGCTTGACAACCGTACGACATAATTATATAATAAATGCAAATCGAAAGCGGAAAACACAGCCTTTTTCGGTTAAAACGGAAACGGAGCAAACAAATGACGATAAAAGAAATTTCGGAGGCTTTGAACGTGTCGATAAGCACGGTTTCGAAAGCTCTGAACGACGCTACAGATATCGCCGAAGACACCAAACAGCGCATAAGGCAATACGCCGAAAACAGCGGTTACCGCTTGAAGTCGAAAGAGAACGGCTCGCGTCGGATACTTGCCCTCTACGAGCGCGTAGACAGCGACACGCGCAACAATATTTTAAACCACGTCATAACCGCGTTTTCGGATATAGCGATAGCGAACAACTTCGAAGTGGTGATAGACTACGTTGCAACCAAGAGCGACGATTTCGATCTGGACGAATTTCTGAAACAGAACAATTTCAGCGCGGTTTTTATCGTGGGAATGAACTTCAAAAGCAGGGTATATAAACAGCTCCGCTCGCTGTCCGTCCCTGCGGTGCTTCTGGACAACCACCTCTCCGACGCTCCTCTTATAGGCTCGGTTTCAAGCGAAAATACAAGCGCGGTCGTTTCGGCGGTAAAGTACTTAAACAAGCGCGGACATACGCGCATAGGGCTTGTCACGGGCGAAAAAGAGTCGCTTGTTTCCGCAGAAAGACTTGCAGGTTACGTTTTAGGCCTTGCGCGCGTGGGAATAGATTTCAATAACGATTATATCTATTACGGCGATTTTACAAAAGAATCGGGCGAACAGTCGGCAGTGTATTTCAGCGAAACCGACGTCACCGCGATTATAAGCTGTTCCGATATTATGGCAATGGGGCTTATCGACGGACTCGGCTCCTGCGGAAAGAGCGTACCCGACGACGTTTCGGTAATCGGCTTCGACGATTTAAGCCTTCTTAAATTCACCTCTTACAATCTGACTACTATGAAGCAGAAATTCGATAAATTGGGTCAGGCGGCGTTTATGCAGATAAAGGATATGCTCGACGGCAGGCAGGCGCAGAATATAATGATAAACTGCAAGCTTGTTGAGCGCGGAACCGTCGCCGACGCAAAACAGTAATTTAAATAAATTTAAAGTTCTCCGCTCAGAAACGGAGAACTTTTTTTACGGAAAATAATAACGTAAACGCACCGCAGGCAAAACCTGCGGTGCGCGCTTATTCAAGCTTTTATGCTTTTAGTTACGCATTTTTGGTAACGGTAGTAGTTCTTGTGTCGATTACAAACGTAATAGTATGCTCGCCCTCAGCTGTAATGAAGGTATTGCCACCGCCGACCCACCGCTGTGCGTCTTTACCTAATAATTCGGTGCCGTATACAACCTGAATAGCAAATACCGAACCTTCGGGACCCTGCTCTGCTACCCAACCGAACTCAGCAAGCGCACTGACAACGTTAAGCGTACCCGTAACGATATTAGTATCTTCGCCCGCTACAAGCATCGGCGTAAGGTCTTTGACGATATTGAAATTCGTTCCGGTGAAAGTACCGACTGCATAATATTCGAATTTCTCGACCTGGAACGTGTTGGTTTCGGGATCGTACTTAACTCCCCAGGTGCCTGCCGTAAGAGTAACGTCGCTGCCTGCGGAATACTTCTCGTTGGGTAAACCTTTCTTATTAAAGGTTTTAATCATTTCGTCCTTGGTAACGGTGAGTGTTGCCGTCCAGCTTCCGTCTGCCTGTTCGGTCATAGCATATTCGGGCGTGCACGCCGTTTCTTCATTCCAATTGTTTATCGTACCGATAAGATACATTTCGAAAGCGCTTGCGGCAACGGTTACAGATCCGCCGACTTCTGTGTCGGTCTTTACTTCGGTAAACGTTACGGTATAAGTGCCTTCCTCCAAAAGAACGCAGTCATATTCCTTGTTGCCTGCAAAGTTCTTTACTTTCTTGAGGATGACGCCTTCGCCTGCTTCGGGTACGAACATTTTGCCGTCGCGCTCGTTGAGAATACAAACAGCCGCATACTGCCCTGCCGCTTCGCCGTCGTTGTTAGAAGCTATTGCGCCCTCCGCATCGCGGTAGAGGTCGTTAGCCGTAACTTTGAGTTTGCAAACCCAGGTAGTTGCCGAGCCTTCTACGATATTTTCGGTCATTTCCAATTTTGTTACGCCGAAGTTATTTATATCGCCGATAACGTACATATCGTAATTTACGGCAATTGAAGATTCTTTTTCAACCGAAATAACGGGGTTCATATCCGTGTTCGATTCGGTTTTAAGCGTGAATTTATATCTTCCCTCCTGCCCCTTTGCAAGTGCAATGTTGTTGTAGGAACCGTTTTCTGCTTCCGTCCAGAAAACTGTTTCGCCGTCCATTTTGAGAACGGTGTCTGCGTCGGTGCCTTCCTTGCCTGCGAGGTGCTGCATACCTACCTGACGCGTCCAGGGAACGTTTTTCTCGTCGGGAGTTTCCTTGTAAAGGAACTTAAATGCAAGTCCCGTACTTACGTTGCCTGCATAGATGTCAAGCGAGAGCGTGAATACGTTCTCGTTCGTTACCGTGGTGTCCTTAACGAACGCATACTTCGAGTTGTTCTGATCCCAACCCTGATCTTTCAAAGTGCCTTTACTGTCTTTGCCTACGGCAAACCACGTTCTTGTATCTTCTACAAAACCCGTGTTGTCAGTATCGGGGTCTTTTTCGTCTCCGCAAGCGGCAAACATTGCGCCGCCTGCAACGACCATTGCACACGACAGTGCGAGTGCTGCTAATTTTTTGATCTTCATTTTTTTCCTCCAAAAATTTTTTTGTTTTAAACACAGCCCTTAAAGGGCAGAAGTTCCTGTATTATACCGCAAGCCTGTAAACGTAACAGCTCAAAGGCGCAATGCTCTGCTTGCCCGTAACGCCGCCCTGTAAAACTGCCGAGCCTGCGCGCGTGCCGTCGATATGCAGATTCCAGCTTCCGTCGGGAAGGGTGTAATCGACTGCGGTTTCGTTGCCGTTGTAGATGACGAGAAGTTTTTCACCCGTAGCTCTGTCGGCTATCGTCACGGCGATAAACGCGCCGTTGTTTTTCGAAGCTTCGTCCAGAACTACCGCCTGAGGTACGGGGCCCTTTCCGCCTGCATTTCTCATACGGAGCGCAGGGCTCGATTTGCGGAATTCGATAAGTCCCTTGTAGTACTGCATCATCTTGTACTGTTCGCTGTTCTCCGAAAGGAGCGACCAGTCGATATTGTTGACTTTGTCGGACGAATTGTAGCTGTTTTCGTTATAAGTTCCGTCGTCGTTCTTTTTCTGGCGGAGCATCTCTTCGCCCGCCTGCATAAACGGAATACCCAGCGACGTCTGAACTATAGCCGCCGAAAGTCTGTTCATTGCAAGGCGTTTGTTGAGTGTGTCGCTTCCTTCGCCGTAAACGTGGCAAATTCTGTCGTAAAGCGTGTTGTTGTCGTGCGCGGAAACGTAGTTTATAACCTGCGTGGGACTGCCTGCGTACCAACCGCCGTCGTTTACACCGCCGCCGGGGACGTAACATCCGCCTGCCATACCGAAGAGAATTTTGTTGATATTACCCTTCTTCGCGCCCGTAGCAAAGCCCGTGTCGTCGATACTGAACACAGAACCCTTTACGCCGTCGCGGATAACGTCGTTGAACATTGCAATGCCGTTCGTTCCGCGTGTGGAAGTTTCGTTGTTGAGCGCAATAAGGTTTTTAAGCGTTGCCTGCTCGTCTGCCGGAAGCGTTGACGTTCCGCCCGTCCAGCCCTCGCCGTAAATAAGCGCCTTAGGGTTGACGGTGTGAACCTGCTTTTCCACTTCCTGCAACGTCTTCAAATCGTGCAAAGCCATCAAATCGAAACGGAAGCCGTCGAGATTGTATTCACTCTGCCAGTACGCAACCGACTCGACTATGAATTTTCTCATCATCGAGCGGTCGGAAGCCGTTTCGTTACCGCAGCCCGAACCGTTCGAGAAAGTGCCGTTTTCGTTGAATCTGTAATAGTAATAAGGTACGATTTTCTGGAAATTCGAATCGGCGGAATAAGTGTGGTTGTAAACTACGTCCATTACAACGCCGATACCGTTGTCGTGCAGAGCTTTTACCATCCGCTTGTACTCGTTCACCCTCTTGTAGCCGTCGGAAGCGTCGGTTGAATAGCTTCCCTCGGGTACGTTGTAGTTGAGAGGGTCATAGCCCCAGTTGAATTGTCCGTCTTTGCTCTCGTCTACCGAAGCATAGTCGAACGAGGGCAGAAGGTGAACGTAGGTTATTCCTAAGTTTTTAAGATAGTCCACGCCGACGGGCACGCCGTTCATTTTGAGTCCCGTTTCGGTAAACGCAAGGTACTTGCCCTTGTATCTCGACGGGGTTATCCTGTTCGAGAAATCTCTGATATGAACTTCCCATATTTCGGCATCCGTGTAGTTTTCAAGTCCCGAATCAAACGGGGTATTGCTCCATCCGTCGGGGTCGGTCTTGTCGAGGTCGAGGACCATTCCCCTCTGTCCGTTGAGCCCTGCCGAACGCGCGTAAGGGTCTACCACTTCGTTTTCGCCTACGGAAGTTTTGACTGTGTAGGTGTAATATTTTCCGTCAAGGTCGCCGTTGACAACGCACTGCCATACGCCCTTTGCGCCTCTTTCCAGAGGCTTCTGATCGGAAGCCGTTCCGCCGTTGCCCTTATCATAGAGATTGAGTTTTACCGACGAAGCCGTAGGCGCCCAGAGCCTGAAAGTCGTCTTTTCGGCAGAATAGATTGCGCCGAGTTCGCCGTCATAGGTGTATTCGCTTGCAAAAGCCTTGCTGTCGAAATACGTCATAGGAACTACGGGTTTGGGTTCGAGCCCCTCCACCGTAACGGTGTAAGCCACCGCAAGGTTGAGCGGACTTGCAAGCGTTAAAACGTTGCCGTTGACGGCGGTAACCGAAACTGCCGTTCCGTCCGCGGTCTCCACTTTAACTTTGTCTTTCGTCACGGCGGAGCCGTCGGAAAGCGTGACTTTGATATGCGTCGCGTCCTGCATATCCGCCATAGATAAGAATTTTATCACTGTCAGAGTTTTACCTCCGTCGTCGCTCGTATAGCTGTTAGGGTCGCCTGCCTTGGTATAGATTACCGTGCGCTCGCCCGTCAGCGCGATTTTTCTGTCGGAATCGGTGCCGTCCTTATTGACGCCGTCCCACGAATCACTGCCGGGTGTGCAGTTGGTTCTTATAATGAAGCCGACTTCTTCGATATTCTCGGGCACGTTCAGAACGACCTTTCCGCCGTATTCGCACCCGTGCAGGGCGTAGCCTCTGCCTGTGACGGTGCCGTACCACAAATATATATCGCAGTCGTCGTAGCCTTCCGCACGGTTATAGTAGATAGTAACCTGTCTGTATCCGTCCTCCAGCGGCAGCTCATACTCTTTGTCGCCGCCGTCGGGTTTGCCGTTTCCGCCGCACGCCGACAAAACGAACACGAACGAGAGCAAAACGCCGAGTATTGCAAGTAACGTCTTTTTCATTTTTTTCTCCTTCCATTCATTTTTATTTATCATTAAAGCATTGCTCGGACGCAGTCGAAGACTGCGTCCTTTATTATTCCAAATAATAAACTTTTCCGTCTGCGAAAAACGAAAATCAAGTTTCGAAAATTATTATATCATATTTTCGAAAGATGTCAACAGTTTTGAAGCAATTTCGCAAAAAATGAAAAAAATAAACACAATCGTTTACGGGCGTAAAAAAATACAGCCGTGCAGGGTTGATTTTACTGAGCAAAGGCGTTATAATTACAATATGGTAATAAGATTCGCCGAAGAACGGGATTTAAACCCGATAGTCGGGCACGACAGGCATATCGCAAAAAACGAGCTTGAAAACCGCATAAAGCAAAAGACGGTGTTCGTTGCCGACGATCCGTACGAAATAATCTATCTGAAAAAATTCGATAACTTAAATTATAAAAAAGGAGGGCGGAATATGCCGTTTATCGACGTTAAACTTTCAAAGAAAATCACAGACGAGGAAAAAGAACAGCTGAAAAGCGATCTGGGCGGAGCCGTAGCGATTATGCACAAGAGCGAAAGCTATCTTATGGTCGGAATTGCCGACGGGTACGATTTGTACTTTGCAGGAAAAAAGCTTGAAAACGGGGCTTTCGTTTCGGTGAGCGTGTTCGGAAAGGTTTCACCCTCCGACGCGGAAAAAATGACCGCAAAGATATGCGGAATATTGAACGGGCGGTTTTCGGTTTCGGGAAGCGACGTCTATATCACCTACGGCGGTTTTTCCGACTGGGGCTGGAACGGCGGTAATTTTTAATAAAAAAACCGAACGCAGAAGCGTTCGGTTTTTTTTACTTGTTTTCTTCGCACCCGTCCGAAAGTTCGCAGTCGAAAGTGTTTTCAACCATACCGTTTTTCGAAAAGAGGAATTTGACTATGGGCAGAAGCGAAAGCATTCCGCATCCGATTGCCGTAAAGAAACAGCCCGTCGCGCCCAGCACCGTGCAGTTTATTACGAAGAACAGCGCATAGACTACGACGCTCCGCTTGCTTGCAGGGTTGATTTTAATAAACGCAGAAAAGACAATATACAGCGAAGCCAGAATAACGAAGCTTATCCAGCTGACGGGAATAAGCCCGAGCGTTATTCCGAACGACACGGCAATGCACTTACCGCCGTGAAAGCGGTTGAAAAGTCCGATTGCGTGACCGAGAGCAGGCGCGACTATGACGAAAGAAAACGCTATGCTTTCCGTATTCATAAAAAGGCTTGCCAACAGCACGGGGATAAAGCCCTTCGATACGTCCAGAATAAGACACGGTATACCTATCTTTTTTCCGCAGTGTTTAATCGCGTTGAATGCGCCGGGGTTGTTGTCGACGCTGATTTTATATATGTCCTTTTTTAAAACGATTTTCGGGATAAGCTCGCAGAACATTATACTGCCGAGCAGAAATCCGCCCGAAATCAGCAAAAACCAGTAAAGTATTTCCATAATTTCATCCTCGGTTATTCGCGGAACGAGTACGCAACCGTATGCGCGTTTTCCGCGTAAGCTTCGGCTTCCGCCCTGAAAGCCGAATATTTGAAAGAGTGACCCGCGTTAGCCGTTTTTATCATCTCTTCCATTTTCCGCATACACTCATCGCTGTCAAACGCAACCGCGCTGTTGAAATATTTCTCTTCGTATTCGGCGCGCTCTGTCGGGCGGTCTATCCAGTAGTCGATGACGCGCGCAAGATCTTTCGCGCTTCTGCGCCTGAATATGCACTTGCCGTCTATTGCGAAGTTTTTCGTCGCGCTTTTTTCCGAATCGGAAACTATCGTCAGCTTTCCGCACGCGATACTTTCAAGGCAGGCTATCCCCTCTAACTCGGCGACGGCAGGGTGAACGTATAAATCGCAGTAATTCAGTACGTTATTTATCTCGCTTCGTTCAAAAAGTTTAAATACGGGCTTTACCGGAAGGGATTTCGAGAGGCGTTTATACTGCTTTTCCTTTGTGCCCTGTCCTGCGAAAATAAGCTGAATTGCGTCCCTGTGCTTTGAACGCTTTACGGCTTTAATCAGCGTATCCTGCGATTTTTCGCCTGAATACCTGCCCGTGCTTAAAATTACGATTTTGTCTTTGAACTCTTCGGGCTTTTCCGTTTTCCGTCTCTTTACGCAGGAATTGACTCCGTTTGAAATGACGTAGCCGTCAGTGCTCACGCCGATACGGCTTTCGAATACGTCCTTTATAAATTCCGTCGGATAATGTATGCCGTCCGCATAGCGGTAAACGCGTTTGTAAATATATCTGTAAACCAAGTTATTGACAAATCCGACTTTGCTCAATTTGATGTGCGCGGTAAAATTTTCCGCCTGCATATGGAAACCTGCGGTTATAGAGATATCGCGCTCACGCGCAATCTCCACCGCCGCCGTGCCCAGAAACAGCGGCATCATAACGTGAACGTGGTCGCAGCCGTTCAATGCTCTTTCGATAATTGCCTTATCGGGCTTTGCAAGCGAAACACCGACGCGCCTTACTATCGAATCGATAAATTTCCCGAAACTGCGGTTCGGCACGACGAAAAAGTTTTCCTCGCCCGACTTGCTTTGGTCGGCGCAGAGAACGCGCACCGTGTGACCCTGTTTTTTCAAATAGCGTATGAGGTTGTACGACGCCACGGAAGTGCCGTTGTTTTCTTCCCCCAAAACGTCGCATACGACTGTTACTGTCATAAAATATCTCCTTTTATCGTCTGTAACGCAATAATACGCCTTTTTTGTTAAGCAATTATTAAGGTAATTTTATGTTTATGTTATTAACTTAACATTCGAGCCGTAAACCGAAGATATAAAAATACCGCGCAGACTCAAAGTCTGCGCGGTATGTCAGTCTATGCCGAGCGTCACTGTAAAGCGCGAACCTTTATCTATAACGCTCTCCGCCCTTATCCTGCCTTTGACAAGGCGGATAATTTCAAGCGTCAGCGCAAGCCCCAGCCCGTTGCCGGACGTTTTGTGCGAGGTGTCCGCCTGATAAAACTTTTCGAAAATGTGCCTTAAATCGTTTTCGCTCATTCCGCATCCGCTGTCGGCGACGGTTATCACCGCATATCCGTCCCTCTCTTTTGCGGTAACTTTGACCTCTCCCCCGTAGGGCGTGAATTTGAGCGCGTTCGATAAGAGATTGTTCCATACTATATCCAAAAGATTTTCGTCGGAATTAAGATACAGTCCGCTGTCTAAGTCAGTGACTATCTCTATATTCCGCTCCTCCCATATCTTTTCAAAGCCTATTATGCACCGGCAGATCTGTTCGCTTAAATTATACCTTTCGGGCGAGACGACAATCTTCTGATTTTCAAGCCTGCTCAGTTGCAGAATATCGGTGACGAGGCAGGACAGCCGTTTCGTCTCTTCGGCGATTTTTGCGGAATACTCATTTTTCTCCGCCGCGGTGATACCGTCGCTTTGCAGCATAGAGGAATAATTCGCAATCACCGAAAGCGGAGTTTTTATCTCGTGCGAGACGTTTGCAACGAAGTCGCTTTTCAGCATCTGCACGCTGTCGAGTTCGGAAACCATAGTATTGAAATCTTCAAACAGTAACACGAACGCGTCCTTTTTCCCGTCCTTTCTGAGCGAAGGAAGTCTGACCGAAAAATCGCCTTCGGCTACCTGCTTCGCCGCCTCCGAAAGCTTTTCCAGAGGTTCTATAACCGAATGCCTGTAATTTATATTCAACAGAGCTATCGAAATTCCGCTCATTACGCCTATGAACGACGCAAGCGCCGCCACGAGATACAGTCTGAGCATTGCGTCGCCCTTCGGCGCGGACAGATATATGCCCAGAAACGCGAGCGAAATTGCGATAAACACGGCAAAGATTATGCAAAAAAACATAAAACCGAACCGTTTGGCGTTTACGCGTTCGTCCTTTTTCCTCTTCACAACAGCACCGCCTTGTATCCCAGGCCGCGCACGGTGTCGATTTTAAAACCCGTGCAGGCGGAAAATTTCTGTCTTAAATTCGTGACGTGGACGTCGACAGAACGAAGTCCGCTTTCGCTTTCGTATCCGCTGAATTCGTCTAAAAGCTGGCCGCGCGTGAACGTCCTGTTCGGGTACGACAAAAGTTTGTAAATAATCTGAAACTCGCGCAGAGTCAAAACGACGGGGACGCCGTCCACCTCCGCGCTGACAGCGTCCTCGTCGAGCACGAGATTGCCGACGGAAAGCTTTTTACTTTCGGCTATCTGCGCACGGCGAAGAAGCGCGGTTATCCTTAAAAGCAATTCGTCTAAATCAACGGGCTTTGTCATATACTCGTCTATGCCCAGTCTGTAACCTCTCTCTTTTGCGGAAAAATCGCCCCTCGCGCTCATAAACAGAATGGGAATATTTTTATCGTTTTTACGGATTATTTTCGCAAGAGTGAAGCCGTCGGTTTTCGGCATCATTATATCCGAAATTATCAGATCGTACTTTTCCGCAGCCAGCAGACCGAGCGCCTGAACGGCGTCGGAACAGCCCTTTACAAAATAGCCGTGCGACGACAGATGCCTGCACACCGATAAATTGAGATTCTTATCGTCCTCGGCAACGAGAATTTTTATCATATTTATTTCTCCTGTACTTATCGGATTATACTACGGCTTTGTTAAGATTTTATTAAATATAAACGAATTTTTTATGTTTTATAAATAAAGTCTTCCCCAAAGGGAAGACTTTATCAAACGTTGTAATTGCGGTTGCCGAAAATCGCCGTGCCGAGCCGTATCATATTACTGCCCTGCCCGATACACAGCTCATAATCACCGCTCATACCCATCGACAGCGTGCATATGTCTTTATCCGCACTTTTCAGCCTGTCGTATGCGGTGCGCATCATATGCGCGAGGGAACACAGCAGTTCTTTATCCTCGCTTTCGGGAAGCATTGCCATAAGCCCCTTTACTTTAAGGCTGCAAAGCTTGCTTACTTTTTCGTAAACGCCTTCGATTTCATCGATATCGAAACCGCCCTTGCTCTGCTCTCTGCCGATATTCACCTGCAGGAGGATATTCGAGCTCACCCCTGCTCTTTCGCTTCGGCGCGACAGCTCGTCAGCAAGGTCAAATCTGTCAACCGAATGGTACAGATCGATTTTGCCGATAAGATACTTTATTTTATTAGTCTGCAACCGTCCTATAAAATGCCGTTCGCAGGGCTGTGAAATCAGTTCGTACTTGTCGCGGAATTCCTGCACGCGGTTGTCGCCTATACAGCGTATCCCTGCCTTTACCGCAGCGTCGATATCCTCCGGCGTCTGTGTTTTCACCGCTCCGACCAACGTTATTTTTTCGCCGAAAGGGTTAGCTTCGGGCAGGCTGTTCAAAAGATTTTTTACGTTTTTTTCTATATCTTTCATACTGCTGAATTTACCCTGTATTTATTATGTATCCGAATAATAAACGACAAAAAAAGCTTGCTCTCCCGTTTATTTTTTACCGTCCGTCCGCGTGTTTTTAAGACTGCGCATATATTTTAAAACGTTGTCCATCAGATCGTAGTCGTATTTTATTACGTCCGCGGTTTCGTTTAAACCGTAATCTTTGTTGATTTTCGTAACGTAATCGTAGTATTCGTTAAGTCCGTGCGCCGTGGTAATGCAGAGGTGGTAAATTTCGTTTTCCGACTTGTTGGAAAATACCGCTTTGCCCTCGCCGTCCTTTTTAAGCGAATTTTTTATCTTCATCGGCATTGCGCCGACGCTAAGCTCAAACGCGTTCCAACGCTCGTGCTCGGAAAAAGCCAGAACGTCGCGCGCCGAAAACTTTCCGCCTGCGGACGCAAGTTTATCGGAATACACGTAGTTGTTTCTGTCGTTTTCGGGATCGTAGCGCGCAAAAAATTCTTCTTCGCTTGCGCCCTCTTTAAACCTTAACAGCGAAAACTTGAACGGAAGGCTTGCAACCGAATACAGATTCGACTGCTGTTTTATCTGCGACAGCGTGCACCACTCCTTGGTAATATTCTCTTCGGTAACGGGACTGCCCTGATATATACAGCTCTCTGTTTTCGCGCCTCTGAACACGGCGTCGGCAACCACGTTTTCATAAGTGAGAATACTGCTTTCGCTTCCGAAATAGATAAATCCGCCGTTGCTTTCGGGCAGATGCAAGCCGTGACGGCACCTTATAAAGAAAGTGCTGAAACAGTTTTCGCCGAGCACGCAGAGGCTGTCTTTCAGCCGTTTTGCAACCAGCGAATTTTTGCAGTCGCTGTCAAGCGAAACCAAGAAATAGTTTACCTGCGGTTTGACTTTTCCGCGCTCTTTTATTTCGTCGTAAATACGGTTTATGAACTTTGCTTCGCCCGTATTCGTGCCGTAGCGGTAATTGACGTGGGCGGAATAGCTTTCGGGCAGGTCGAAGTAGTTCTCTTTTTTATAGTCCTCGGGCGTGTATTTCAGAAGCCCGTACGAAAGGGGCAGACTTTCGAGTTTTTTACCCTTGTCGTAGACGAATACGTTCAGCCTCAGCGGCGTAAGTTTTTTGTCCCTGACGGTGACGAACTGCGTTTCCACAAGGATATCCTTTAAGATTGCCTGATTGACTTTGCCCAGACCTAAAACGTATAAATTGATATCGCAGTCCGAAACGGTGCAGTTGCCGTTGAGCAAAGATTCGGGGAAATATTTCGCTAAATTGTGATTTAAAATGAAATCGAAAGCCTTTATCTCGTACTTGTCGAAAACGACGATATTGCCCCTGCTCTCGTCCTGCAATTTCACAGCTTTACCCTTGGCGTTTTCAACGGTTATTCCGTCGGGATTGCCCTTGATAAGTTCCCTGACGAACTGCGTTTTATCGCCCGAAGCCGATATGATGAACTGCACGTTCTTGCCGTAAAGTCCGTTCACGCGCAAAAAGTTCTGCGCACGGGTGACGAAATCGTAAATTTCGCAGTCGGCGTCGAAAAAAGTGATTATGCAGTATTTTTTATTTTTCGAGCGCGTAAGCCTTGACAGCGTTTTATTGAAACTTTTATCGCCGTCGTAGGGCAGTACGAAATATTTTATTCCGTTTTCGTCCAGAAACAGCTTCTCCTTGCTGTAATTTTTCAACTCGCTCTGCTTTAAAACGACGCAGGTGAATTTACGTTGCTGTTTGGTAAGGTTGCGGATATAAATCTCCGCGTCCCCGTTCAGACCGAAAATATAGTTTATTTCTTTTTTGAAAAATTTTATCCTTACGGCGTTTTTGACGATAGTCTTGACGAGCGACAGCGACAGGCTGAACAGCGCAAGCGCCGAAACCGCGTAAAGCATTAAATAGACGGTAAGCATAAACGCGTCTTTTTCATACAGAATCGATGCAAGCGACGTGTCTACCGAAAGTTTTACTATATCGAAAATCTGCGAGAATGCGTACGTCACGTTTTCTAACCAGTTTGCATATTCGAAATATTTCGTATGCGCAGTGCACATAACGAACAAGCCGACAAGCATCAGAAACGGATAGATAGCCGTATCTTTCAAGGATATCTGCTTGCACTTTCTTATTTTGTTTAAAAGATAGATAACCATTATTATTTCGCAAATAAGGTATACAACGCATAAAAACGTAAACATATCAATTCACCGCCGTTGAGTTTATTATATCACAAGCTTTTCCCGATTGCAATAAATATTTTTTTCAGGTTAAGAATAGGACGGCAGCAAAAAACGCAATATACATACTTCCACTTATTACAGAATTATACAAGGCAAAAACGTGTTTATCGAGTCATTGTACTCGATAGCTAAAAAACTTGATTTATCTTTATATCAATTATTTTAAGTATTAAAAAAAAGCGTTGTAATTTTTCAATTACAACGCCTTTTAAAGCTTAATATTTACTCTGCTTTGAAGGGAAGCAAAGCCGAAACCCTTGCGCGTTTGATTGCGGTGGAAAGCTCGCGCTGATGTTTTGCGCAAGTTCCCGTCATTCTGCGGGGCATAATCTTTCCGCTCTCGGCTACGAATTTTTTCAAACGGCTGATATCCTTGTAGTCGATTTCGGTTACCTTTTCCTGACAGAATGCGCAAACTCTTCTACGGGGCATTCTCTTATAGCTCTTTTTGGGAGCTGCGGTTTTATTTTCTTCCATAATCTTTTTAAGACCTCACTGTTTAATAATTGAGATTTCAAAAACGGTCGCTCGCAAGCTTATCGCCGTATTGCAGTAAGAACGTTTTCAAAATCAGAAAGGGATATCGCTGTCGTCGTCGAACGCCTGCAAACTTGCCCTCTTCCTGTCGGAAGCAGGAGCCGAAGCGTCGGCAAAGCTGTCGCCGGATCCCTTGGGCGAAAGAAATTCAACGTCCTGCGCCACGATATCGACGCCCGTACGCTTAACGCCCTGACTGTCCTCGTAGTTTCTCAGTTCTATCGAACCGCTTACGGCAACTTTGTTGCCCTTCTTTGCATAGCGCGAAACGGTTTCGCCGAGACCGCGCCAAGCCACTACGTTGAAAAAGTCGGTTTTTCTCTCACCGTCCGCCGAGCCGTAATTTCTGTTTACAGCTATCGAGAAACGGCAGAGAGCCACGCCCGTATTTGTTTCCGTAAGTTCCGGATCACGGGTCAAATTTCCGATTAAAAATACTTTATTCATCCTCTGTACCTTATTGTTTTACCGTAATTACTCTTCTTAAAACTTCGGAAGAAAGGCCTGCAACTCTGTCAAGCTCTTTTACCGCCGAACTTTCCGCTTCGAAAGTCATTAAAACGTAATAGCCGTCGTGCTTATAGTTGATAGGATAAGCCAGCTTTTTAACGCCCCACTTGTCTGCGGAAACGACCTTACCGTTCGCTGCTTCAACGATTGACGCGAACTTCTTTTCAAACGCTTCTTTTCCCTCGTCGGAAACTGCCGCGTCCAAAATGTAAAGCATTTCGTAAGTTTTCATAAATATTCACCTCCCGGACTTAATCGGCATACCACTTTCGGTATGCAAGGTAATAAAATATTACATTAAATTTATTGAATTGTCAATCGAATTTGAGCTTCTGCGCGCGCCTTATAAGAGTTTTTTTGTCGTTGAGGCGCGTATCTATAACGCAATCGTACAAAAAGCTTTTCAGTATCGCCCCGATTTTTTCGGGAGGCACGCCCGACTCAATTAAATCGCTGCCGTTTATTTTCAGCTGTGAAAGCGTGAAAGGCGCGCCACCGTTTTTCATATCGCCGTATATTTTCTTCCATTTTGTAACGCACGGCGCCTCGGAAGTATCGTCCTTGCAGGCGGAAAAGTCCGCCTGCTTTATCATCAGAAGCTTATCGAAATTTTTTAAGTTATCGACGATAAACTTTTTTATTCTGTTTGCGCGCGTCTGCAAGTCCACGTCGTACATATGAAGGTACGTCAGCGTTTCCGCCTCCTCCGCGATTTTTTTGGGAACTTTCAACCGCGTGCAAACCTGCCTTGCTATCCTTGCGCCCTCCTTTTCGTGCCCGTGATAATTTCCGCTGTCCGCATAACGGCGCGGCTTGCCGATATCGTGCAAAAGAGCGCAAAGACGCACCGCACCGTCGGCGTACAAAACCGCCCTTAAAGAATGTTCTAAAACGTCGTAGCTGTGGTAAGCTTGGTTCTGCATCATACCTCTGCCCAGAGTGAGTTCGGGCAGGATTACGTCCAGAACGCCTATTTCGTCCAGAATTTTCAAACCCCTGTACTGCGCGCCCGCGACGCCGTATTTTTTATCGGCGTGCAGAATAGCGTCAAGCTCGGCATACACCCTTTCGGCAGAAATGTCCGCAATTAGACTTGCGTTCGCCTTTGCTCCCGAAATACATTCTTTCGTCGGGGTAAACCCCGTCTGCGCCGACTGCCGCGCAAGGCGCATAAGGCGCAGTCCGTCCTCGCCGAAAACTTTGTCCGCGTCCGCGACGGTTGAAACGGATTTGTTTTTTATATCCTCCGCTCCGCCGAGAGGGTCGCATATTTCGCCCTTGGCTATATCGTAGTAAACCGCATTGCATTTAAAATCACGGCGCTTTGCGTCAAGGCGGATATCGTCGGTGAAAAAAGTCTTTACGGGCGTATGCACTCCCCTTACATACTCGTCGGAACGGAAAGAAGTAAATTCGTATTTCTCTTCTCCGAAGCCGAGCTTAACAGTGCCCGTATTCTTATACGTCGCGTCGATAACCGCACCGCAGCTCTTTGCGGTATTGCAGAACTCTTCCGCGCTTACGGGTGCGCAGATATCTATATCGTGCGACGGCGTAAAAAGATCAGCAAGCGCGTCGCGGACGTACCCCCCGACGATATACAGAGGGAAAGCGCATTTTTCGGCTAAATTATAAAGTTTTTCGCTTATCTCGATTTTCATTTCTTTTATTTTAACACTTTTTCAAAATAATTGCAATAAATAAAAATTTATAGTATAATCAAAACAGTCGGCAACTTACCTACGGCGGAAGCCATAGTACCGTAAGAATGAGTTTCGGAAAGACTGCCGTAATTGTAACCGGCGTTTGCCCAGGTGAAAAACGTATTGTAGCCCATATATTTGTATGAGATATGATAAGTTGAGTTTGACATCTCACTGTAAACAATCATCTCGGTACCGGTAGGAGTATCTCCGTCTATTCTGAAATAGCTTGTTCCGGGATTCCACGAAAAATTGACGGCTGCATTCCAGTGACCGAAGTCTACGTTGCTTCCGCCTGCATTATTTGTAAATGAGCCTGCTCTGTAACAGTTTATCTGAAACATTTCGCCGGGCGCTAATTCGATGACTGTGCGCAAACCGTAATAGTTCCGTTACGTAGGGACAGTATTTGGAAGCCATAGTACCGTAAGAATGAGTTTCGGAAAGACTGCCGTAATTGTAACCGGCGTTTGCCCAGGTGAAAAACGTATTGTAGCCCACATATTTTGAGGTAATATGAGTTGCGTTTGACATTGCGCTGTAAACAATCATCTCGGTACCCGAAGGAGTATCACCGTCTATTCTGAAATAGCTCGTTCCGATATTCCACGTATAATTAACGGCTGCGTTCCAGTGACCGAAGTTGACGTAATCTCCGAGAGTATTATTTGAAGCCGAGCTTGCTCTGTAACAGTTTATCTGAAACATTTCGCCGGGCGCTAATTCGATGACTGTACAACAAATACTTTAAATAAATATTTAGCAGATTTCAAGGCAAGGTTACCGCTCAGAGAGTTCTGCGACGTCCATCCTGCCGTTGCATTTGCCCACGTGAAAAAATTAAGGTAGCCGTTATACGTTCCGTTATCTCCTGTAGCCGAAAGAGCGGGAAAATAGTTATAAACAAGCATTTCCGTCCCCGAAGGCGCGTCGCCGTCTATTACAAAATAACTCGTGCCTACATTCCAACTGAAATTAAGATATTCGGACCAGTGAGGATTATTTGCATAATGATCGCCGGGTATATTATATGGATGACTGCTTGTCGTGCGCACGCAGTTTATTTTAAACATTTCGCCGGGCGCTAATTCAATGACTGTGCGTAAACTTTTTGAAACTTTAATTTGAGAGAAAGAAAAAATGTACCATCTGATAATCAGCAGAAAAAACTGCAAAAAGAAACAAAGGCAATTGAATTCCGTAAAATCGGTATTTGAAAAGGCGGGCAAAGAATTTAAGCTGCACATAACCGATCTTAAACAGGACGTAAAAGACGTCGTTTCCGCGCTATCCTCGCAAAAGGGCAACGATATTATAATTTTAGGCGGTGACGGCACTCTGCACGATATGATAAATTCGTTTGTCGATTTTGAAAACAACTCAGTCGGAATTATCCCTCTCGGTACGGGCAATGACTTTGCCGAATCGGCGCATATCCCCAAAAACCCCGTAAAGGCCGCCGAGCTTATAGTAAACTCGGAACCGGAATACGTCGATTTTATTGAGTTTGAAAACGGACTTAAAAGTCTGAACGCGTTCGGAATGGGAATAGACGTTGACGTTCTCGAACGCACTTACGCAGGAAAAAACGTCAGGCGTTCGAAATATCTTCACTCGCTTATCGTAAGCCTGATAAAGTTCAAAAGCCACGACTTTACCGTGAGATATAACGGAAAAGAGGAAAAGCATTTCGGGCTTATAGCCGCCGTCGGAAACGGCAGGCAGTTCGGCGGAGGGATTAAAATGTTCCCCGACGCAAAAATAAACGACGGATATCTCGACCTTATCATAGTCGACTTTATTTCAAAAATCAAAATCATAGGCGCGTTTATAAAACTTATGAGAGGCAAGATAAACAGCATAAAGCAAGCCACCGCCGTCAAAGTCAAAGAGGTGGAATTTATCCCCGACGACACGGATTTCGTATTGCAGGCAGACGGCGAACTGTATAAAAACGTGCCGATAAAAGCAAAAATAATAACGAACAAGTTAAAAATTTATACTGCAATTTAAAATATGACGGGAAAGTATTTGAAAAAGATCATAGACGGCGTACCCACCGCCGTAATGGTCGCAGACAAAAAACTTAATACGCTTCTGACGAACGAAGCTTTTAAAAGCCTCTTCCCTTCCGTAAAATCGCGCTCGATAGGCGAAGCTACCTGTTGCGTATATGCCGCAGACTGCGGAGGAGTAAACTGCAAGGGCTGTCAGCTTGCCGACGCATTTGAAGAAGCGGCAAAAAAAGACAAGCAGGTCAACCGCAGAATTTTCCAGAAAGTTAAAAGCGACAGTCTCACGCACGACGTATCGTATTCGCTTACGGTGAAACCGCTCGGCGGTGGTGTGTGTATGGGAATTATAGACGACGCTTTCGAGCTTGAAATAGCGCAGGAACTGCAGACGGCGAAAGACATACAGCAACGGCTTTTACCGGCAGGCAACTGGGCAGGCGGAAAGCGGTATTCGTATATGTATATCCCCTGCCGCGACATAGGCGGAGATCTGCCCGACGTGTTCACGGTCGGAAATTCCGTCTGCGGAGTTATTGCCGACGTTTCGGGCAAGGGAATTTCCGCGGGTATGCTTTCTGCGTTCGTCAAAGCCGCTTACGACAAAAGCGAGTTTTCGCCTGCAAAGGCAATAGAAAACCTCAATAACAAATTCGCGTCTTTGAACCTTGACGAAAGAAACTACGTCACCGTCGCGGTGGTCAGAATAGACGGCGACAGCATCACCTATTCTATGGCGGGACACAACGTTCCTATACTTTTAAAGACGGGCACGGGCATTACGCGCATTATGCTGAATTCCCCTCCCGTTTCTAACTGGTTCGAAAACCCCTCGTACTACGAAGACGTAATACCTTACAAAAAGGGCGATATCCTCGTGCTGTTGACCGACGGAGTTACGGAGTGCAAAAACGCAAGGGGCGAAATGTTCGGCGCGGACGGAGCTATCAAGACCCTTTCGGTTTCGCGCACCGCCGAGGAATTTATAAAAAACTTAGAGAGCAAACTCAGAAACTTCAAATCGTCCTTCGACGACGACATAACCGCAATAGCTTTCGACTTATAAAAAAACACGGATTTGAATATCCGTGTTTTTTTATCACTCCGAACGGTGAACGATATCAAATATTGTATTTTGCCATTAGCTTCAATAACGCGTTGAAGTTTTCGTTGAGTACGTCGGACTCCGCAGGGGAAAGCGTGCCCTTTGTCTGCAAGACGGACAAAGTCGTTTTGAGTTTTTCAAGGTCCTGCCTGTCCGACTTACCTAAATTTTTCTGCAACAGTCTGTCCGTTACGGACATAGCGTGTTCTAACCTTACGCTCGATTTTGCGGCAGGCACGTCGGAGCGCTGGGGCGGAGTCTGAGTCTGCCTTACGGGGAGATAGCTGACCTCGGAAATTTTTACCGGCTCTTCCTTCTGCGGTTTGGACACAAAGCACAGCACGCCGTATAAAAAATAGCCCAGACACCAGAATATGACGGCGGCAAGCGCAGCCTGCGCAAGCGTCTGCCTTGAAAGGAACGCCGCAAGCACCACCGCGGTATATGCGTTTACAAGGCACAGATAGGGCCGTTTTTCCGCTGAGCGGATTTTGGGCACGGCGAAAGCGAGAACAAACAGAAGCGCGGTCACGCCGAGATACGAGCCGAGGATTATCCAGACGAGAGTATCGAAGGATATAGAAGTTACGGAGGAATAAATTTTTTCAATAATACTGCTGAACATAAGTAACTAAATTATATCCGTTCCGAATAAATTTCAGAACGGATATTTTGTCGTATTATAAGTTTATTTGGCTTTTCCTGAAAATATTGACTATGACCGTCTCTATCCTGTCGGGAGGCGTATGCGTAATAAGCGAAACCGCTTTTTTATACAGCGCAAGCTGTTCAGAATAAGTCGCTATAATCTCTTCATCGTTTTTGTGCGAATATTTATAATCTATTACCTTATATCCGTCCCCCGTCTTTGCAAGCAGATCTATCGCGCCCTGAACAAGCACGCCGTCGCGCGAACGGGTGTTGAGTATTTCGTTTGCAGGGAGCATACACAAAAATTCCTGTTCGCGGAAAAGTTCGGCTTTGCCGAGAGTTGAGAAAATGGGGATATTGACTATCTCGGTAAGAGTGTCCGTATCGAGAAGCGCGTACTGCGTTTCGGTAATAAGCCCCTTTTTCAGGAACGAGTCTTTCTGCCTCTGCACGTCCTCCCTGTCTCTTACCGAAAAATCTTCATAGAGTTCGAGAAACCTGTGGTACGCAATTCCCTTTTCGGCGCTCGTTTCGCCCTCGCCCGAAAACAGCTGTACGGCCTTTTCCCTGTCCTCTTCGCTCATTTTCAGTATAGCCGTTGCCGAACTCTTTACGGGCAGATTGACCTCGTCTATTAGGCCCTTGACGCCGTTCGACGGGTCGTATCCCCTGCCGAAGCTGCATTTTATTCTCTCGTACAGATTTCCGTCGAACTCGGCGCGGCTCCCGATTTCAGCCCTCTTCCGTCCGTTCCGCTCTACGGCGATTTCCTCGCAGTCATTGCCGAAGGGGAACAGCTTGGCATAGCACTTCGCTTCGCTCGCCGAAACCGCGCTGTATTCGGGAATTTCCTCGGCCAAGATATGCAGACGGCACATAGCCCTCGTGCAGGCAACGTAAAAGAGATTGAGTTCGTTTTTGTACTCGTCCCTGTCTTTGAGATGTTTGACGTATCTTCTCAGCAGAGTGTCGTAAGCGAGCATAGCCTCGGTATCGAAGCATCTGGGCGCAAAAGCGAACTCGCTTGAAAGCGGAAGTTCGGCGCTGTCCCTGCCCCTGTACGTCGCACATATATCCGAAATAATGACGACGGGAAATTCAAGCCCCTTGCTCGCGTGCATCGTCATAATCTTTATGCTGTCGGAAGCAGAAGCCGACGGCGCGCTTATTCTGCAGCCGCCTTTGAGCTTTGCCAGAAACTGGGCAAGGCTCATATTTTCTCCCTCGTCAGCAAAACGGCGGATATTTTTCAGCCGTTCGCCTCCGTCTTTCGAATACTCCGCTTCGAGGCAGGTGTCCTCCGAAATTCTGTCTATCAACTCGGAAGCCGTCAGAACTTCGGCAAGCGAACGAAGCTCCTCTATCTTCGTTTTAAAGTTTTTCAGCTTTGTGCAAAGCGCGTCTCCGCTTTTCAGATAGTATCGGCAGCACTCCCTGAAAGGCACCCTTCCCAAGTCTTTTATCGCCTGCGGAACCAAAGCTTCGCCCTTCAATCTTATTTGCGCAAGCTCGTCGCAGTTAAGTCCGCCTATGGGCGATAACAGCGCGGTTGCAAGAGGGATATCCTGCTGTTTATTGTCTATATACGAGAGGATATCGCGCATCTTCTTGACTTCGGGACGGAATAGAATATCCGCCTCCTGCGCGCCTGCGACGGAATACCCCTCGTCTATCAGCGCGCGCGCTATGTCGTCCGCGGCGGCGTTGCGCTTTCTCGTGAGGATACATATATCGCCCTGACCCGTCCTGACGTATTCGCCCCTGTCGGGGTCGTAGTGGGTTTTGGAAAGCTCTTCTTTGACTATCTTCAGAACGGCAAGCGCTTCGCGCGAGAGTCTGACTTCGCGGTTGGCCTCTGCAATCGAATACAGCTTCAATTCCTCTTCTTCTTTGTCGTCCTTGCCGAAGATATGAATTTTGGCTTCACCCTTGAAATCGGCGTATCTTCCGCCGTATATCATAGCCTCTTTAACAGCGTAATCGACTCCGCATCTCTCCCCCGTCATCACAGTTGAAAAAGTTTTGTTTACGAATTTTATGATATTTTCCGCCGAGCGGAAATTGTGCGGAAGAAGAAGCGCGCCGGAGCTTTTTTCAAGCTCTGCAAACTTTTTATCGAAGTAATCGGAACAGCTTCCGCGGAAGCCGTATATTGCCTGTTTTTTATCGCCGACCAAAAAGACGCTGTCTCCGCCGACAGACCTTATTATCTCCTCCTGAACCGCGTTCACGTCCTGATATTCGTCGACGAAAACGAAGGAATACTTACTTTTTATTTCTTCGGCTATCGCACGATTCTGAAACAGTTTCAGACAGAAGTGTTCCAGATCGCCGTAGTCGAGCTTGTTCTCGTCCCTCTTTATCTGCGCGTACTCTCTTTCGAAATCTTTAATTACCGCGGTAAAAGCCCTGGCCGCGATTCCGCTTTTCAAAAACCTGTCTTTTTCGGTTTCCCTGTCGCATATATCCGCGCGAACTGCCTTGAACTGAGAATTTATTTCGTCCCTGAACGCCTTGAAAAGCGCACCGAGTTCCTTTTCTTCCTCTGTCTTATCCGCCGGTTTCCTCGTTACGCTCAAAGACGGCGGAACAGAAAACAGGTCGCTTGACATCGACTTTTCTATCGCCGAAATCATCTCGCCGAGAATTATTTTATACGTCTTGTTCGGGTGGCAGAAAGTTTCGGCAAACGATTTCACCGCGTCAAGAAGGCTTGCGTATTTTCTGTCCGCTTCACTCTTTACGGCGGTAACTACGCTTTCGAAGCCCGCGTCTGTGAACAGCGTTCCGCCGATATTTAAAATCTCTTCGTAGTTGCTGTAAACCCTCAGCTCCTCGTAGGATGAAAGTATCAGATTTTTGAGATACGCGTCCCCCCTCTTCCGCCTGTAAAAGGCGAGAAGAGTTTTGAAATTTTCGTCGTCGGTTTCGTAATAGTTTTCAAAGAGTTTGTCTACGGCTCTCTGCCTGAACTCCTGCCCCTGCGCGTCGTCGGACGCCATTATGTCGAAAGTGCCGTCTATATCCAGCGCGTAAAAGTAAGTTCTTAAAAGCTTTGCGCAGAACGAATGTATCGTGGAAATATCTGCGGACGAAACCTTCGAAAGCTGTACTTTCAGAGCCTGACGCTTTTTGCCGTCCGCCTCCGCTATGCCCGAAATCAGCGCTTTTTTAAGTTTTTCTTTCATCTGCGCCGCCGCCTTTTTTGTGAAAGTCACGGCTAAAACGCTGTCGAGATCTGCGCCGTCCTCAATAGCTTTTACAAGCTTTTGTATCATTACAAAAGTCTTTCCGCTTCCGGCGGAAGCCGAAACTATTACCTTGCCGGACTGATTGATCGCCTTAATCTGCTCGTTGGTTGCGTTCATTACCTCTCACCTCCGCCGTGCGCGATCTTCGCAATATCGGCACACTTCACCGAACGCGCCTTCCGCTCTTCGCCGTCCGCTCCGCAGGAAAAATCACAGCTTCCGCCCATACGGCAGTACTTGCAGGCGTCCTCGGCAGGCGAGGGTGCGATATTGCCCTCGGCCATCTCTTTAACGCCCTGACCGGCTAAGAGATATGAGTATTTCAAAAAGTCCGCAAACGTTTCGCTGTCCATCGCGCAATCCAGCTTTTTGCCCGAAAGATAGGCGTCGAAATACTCGCTCTTTTCCTTGGGCTTCACGTTCTTGTCCGAAGCCGAAACGACTTCGTCGCTTCCGTCCATATAACCCTGCAGACGGAACACCCCGTCGGGCTTGGATTTGTATTCGACAGAAGCAGGGAAATAATACGCGCCGACCGCGCGACCGTTCCCCGACGCCGCCGAAAGATACAGCGGAAGCTGAAGCTTTACGCCCGTATAATACTTCGAGGGAGAACTGTCCACGTTGCCCGTCTTGTAGTCGATTATCCTGACCATATCCCCGAACGTATCCACCCTGTCCACCTTTCCGTTTACTCTGACGTCACCGCCGTTCGCCGAAACGCCGAGCGGAAGGGAATACCAGCTTTCCGTAGTCGATACCTTGAAAGACGAATTGTTTTCAGACAGTTGCAGATACATTCCGGCGGTGACTTTGCCTGCCTCTTTTATGAGTTCGCCTGCAGTATACTGTCCGCTCTTCGTGCCCGTAAGCGAGGAATATTCCTTCGTTTTCAAAAGCTGTTCCGCCCTTTCGCGTCCGCGGAAATCAGCCTCGCTCTCGTCCTTGCACGAGGCGATGTTCCTTGCCAGATCCTGCAAAACGCGGTGTATGAAGTTGCCCGTGTCGAGGGGGCGGATAGCGCCCTCCTCGCGCTCGGAGAGCTTTACGCCCTGCTGTAAAAAATTGCGGTAAGGGCAGGTATAATAAGTTTCGAGCGTGGTAGGAGAAACTCCTCCCGTTCTGGAAATAAACAGCTTTTCTCCGCAGTTTATCTTCCCGTTTCTGCTCAGCGAAGCTTCGGGTATCTCAACGCCGTTTTCAATTAAAACCTTTTCAACAGCAGTGTTGCCGTCCGCAAAATACGCTTTGAGCGCAGGCACTCTCTCACTGCAATAATACTCGGCGAGATTCTGTCTCTCGTCCCTCACGCTCACCGCTTTAAGCGCGTTTCCTCCTGCGGTTCTGAACACTGCGGATGCGTAGGAAATTATCTCGCTTGCTCCGCTCTCTTCTCCGCCCTGACGGACGGGGTAAATCAAAAACAGCTTCTTTTTGAACGAACAGATATTCAGCGCGGTTATCTCGCGCCTGCGCATATTTACCTGACTTATCTTCGGCGAAATATCAATCTTTACGCCCGAGAGAATATTTATCTCCCTGTCGGTCAGAAGCGACGTGTCCGAACTTGTCTTCGGCACGCCGTCGGTAAGAGATGCGGCAAACACCGTGTCCGTGCCCACGTTCGCGGAAGAGGCGATATCGCCCACGTAAACGGCGTTGCTCTTGGGAGGTATCAGCGAAACCTCTGCCGCCGAAAAACCGCTCTTTAATATTTTCAGGTACTCGTTCAACGTAACATATGCGCCGTCGAGTACGTTTTCCGCCTCTTCCAGAACGGCTACCGTCTTTGAATAAACCTGCCCCGAAAACGCGCTTGACGACGGCGCCGAATCGCGGAATTCACTGCTTAAAAGAGCAAGTTTCTTTTCGGCTTCGAAGCTTTGCAAAAGCGCGATTACAGCCTTTGTGTAACCGCCTTCGGCTACGCCCGATTTCAATATTTCAAAGCCTTTCAAAAACGCGTTTCTCACCCTCTGCACTCCGTTATAGTCGAAGCGCATTTTGTTTAAAATTTCCCTGTCGGGCTCACGGTAAATCACTGCGCCCCTGAAATCGGCAAGGCGCAGAGAATAATTGCGGAAAGCGTCCCTGTCGTTCCTGTCGGGCTTGTCTCTTTCACCCCTCGCCGTTCCCCTTTCCGCTTCTCTGTCCGCAAAGAACAGAGGCGAAGCTACGACCGCGTCAACGTCCTCAGGCGCGCAGTTTCCGATAACGCAGGAGAGATAAGAACATATAAACGAACACAGCGGATGACTTGACAGAGGTCGGCGTCTGTCGATATAGAAAGGAATTTTATACTGTGAAAATATTCTGCTTATCCGTCTTTCCGCGGAGGCGACGTCGGGGAGCATAACGGCGATATCGCCGTATCTTCCGCCCTCGCTCAAAACCTGCCGTTTGATATTGACGGCAATAAATTCCGCCTCCTCGTCCTCGTCCGCGGCTTCGTAAATATGCACGTTTTCCGTGCGTTTTTTTTCGGCGTTACTGAAGCTTACGGGATCGAAAAGCGCAGCGCGCAGAATTTCCGCGTCGGGGCAGAGTCCGCCTTTTGCAAACTCGACCTGCGCTCCGCCGTATGCAGCGGCTATACCCTCGAACGCCGAAACGGCTTCGTTGACGTATATCTCTTCTTTTCCGCCGATAAATATGCCCGTTACGCCGACAGCCGATGCGAACACCGCTTTCAGACATTCCGTCAAAGAGTGCGAAAAAGACTGATACCCTAAAAATATCACGTCGCTGTGCCGTATTTTCTCACTTTCGGGAACTACGGTTTCAAGCTCTCTCAGATACGCGTTTCTGTCAGTTTTTCCGCTCTCTTTCAGATACTCTTCGTAGAGGGAATATATCAGCGACACGTCCGAAAGCTTGCTTTCCAGAAGTCCGTCGGCAGCCGCGTTTTTAAGATCTTTTGCGGAAATTTTCGAGGCGTATAGCAAAGCTATCGTGTCGTAAACCGCGCTTGCGGCGGACGACGCGGAAAACTTTCCGAAAAGTTTTAATTTGTCTTTATTGTTTTCTATTATTCTTCTTATCGCCATTGCCGAACCCTGAGCCGAAAGGATATTGTCCTTTTTGCCCTTTTCCGCGGCAAGGAAACGCGCGAAAGTATTGACGGAAACATCGAACGTTCCGCCGAGCGCAGAGCATACCGTTTTTTCCGCGGCAAGCGTAAGCCTGTCCTCGCAGAAGATAATTACACCCCTGCTTTTATTTTTCGCACTCTCCCTTTCAATGAGAATATTTTTCAGTTTTTCAAGCCCTGCCGAAAGCACGGGCACTATTACGGCTTTTATCATTTAAATCCCTGCTTGACGTAAGTCGCGGTAAATCCGCGGATATTCTTTGTCCGTCTGCATTATTATAACACATTAAAGGCGTAATTTTAAAGAATTTAGGGCATAAAAGTTTTTACAATTTTAAATTTATATGGTATAATGATTTAACGGTTAGATAAAAATTATCAGACCGTGCTTTTTTAAGGATATCTGTCTATGAAAAAAAGATTAAAAATTATAACCGCAGGTTTTGCGGCAGGCGTAGCCGTCACCTTTGCAGGGTGCGGAGGCTGTATGGGCTGTGCAGGCTGTTCAAGCTGCGGAGGCGAAACAAACGTAAGCGCACTTACGCGTTCGAACTGGTTCACGGGTACAAGCTATAACGGAATACAGCCTTCGTTCATCAAGGACAACGACAAGTTCTCGCCCGAAAAAATAAAGTACGACGTGACGTACGACAAGGAAAACGCTAACAACGCGAACATTTCGCTCGACTATCAGAAGGGTTCGTTCACGACCGAGTTTTACGCAACGCGTTACGATTGGAACAACAGCGGTATTCCCGAGGGCTACGCCCCCGAAGACGCAGGCGAGGAAATCGTTTACTATTACAAAACCGAGCTGAAAATTTCGGTGCAGTTCACAATGAAAACGGGAAGCCTGCAGTCGAGCGATTGGTTCAACGACAGCGTAGTGACGGAAGCGTACTTCCGTGCTGCGGGCAATCTTTTAAAACCCGTTTACAGCAAACAGATTGTAAAAAGCCATTCGCCGAAAAGTTATCAGCCCGTTAATCTGGAACAGGCGATAATAGCAGTCGACGAAACTTACGAAAATTTTTACAGCTATGACTGCACAAAAGTAAAGAGTTTCAAAACCGCCGACGGCACGACGGAAGAAAAAGAGTACGGCGGACTCAATAAAGTAAACAAGACGCTCTTCGACAATTCGTCGCTGTATATCGCGGTGAGAAGTATGAAGCTTTCAAGCAATTTTTCACAGCCGATTGCGCTCTTCTCGCCTATGGCAGGCGGAATAGACGAATACGCGGTTACCGGTTCGGACAGCGGACTGACCGCCGAAGAAAAGTCGGCTTTCACCGCTATACTCAAAGAAAAAGAACTGTTCGCAGGCGGCGAAGAAGATCTTGTTGAAGCTTCTGCGGCGAATATATCGTTTGCAGGCGGAGATCTTCACGGCACGAGCCAGACGGTATGGTACGCATCCGTAAAGGACAGCGACAATAATATTCCGAGAGCGACTATGCTTAAACTTTCCGTTCCGATAAGTTACAGTCTGGGCACGCTCGACTACACGTTAAACAGCATTGAAAGTACTCTCTGGAACGGCAAATAAAATCACACTCATACGATTTGTGTTTCTCGTATGATATCCTCCTTTGTTCGGCGCGTCTATGACGCGCCGTTTCCCTTTCATAACAAAACCGCAGAGCGTGAAATTGCGCCCTGCGGTGATTGTTTACGGATAAGATTAAATAAGTCCTACAAGCTCAAACAGATTATACTTGCTGAACACAACTACCGCAACCAAAGATACGGTAGACATTATCTTGATGAGTATATCTAAAGACGGCCCTACGGTGTCCTTTAACGGATCGCCCACGGTGTCGCCGACGACGGAAGCGTCGTGCGCGGAAGAGCCCTTACCCTCGCCCTCGACTCCGCCTGCCTCGATATACTTTTTGGCGTTGTCCCAGGCTCCGCCGGAGTTTCCGCAGAAAATAGCAAGCATTATCGCCGTTACCGTCGCACCTATCAGCACGCCTGCAACGAACATAGGTCCGAAAATAAAGCCCGTTACTATCGGGAAGAGAATACACATTATGCAGGGAACTCTCATTTCTTTCAATGCACCCTGCGAAGAAATTTCTATGCAGGTCTTGTAGTCGGGCATCGTTTCTCCTTCCATAAGCCCGTCAATTTCCCTGAACTGCCTGCGCACCTCTTCTACCATCTTTCTCGCCGCTTTCGCAACCGCTTCTATGAGCATTCCCGAGAACAGGAACGGCATAGCCGCACCGCACAGCGCGCCGCAGAGCGTCAGGGGCTGAACGATATTCAAAATCAGCTCAGTCACTGTCTGATCGGTGAACGCGTACAGATACGAAGTCATAAGCGAAAGCGCCGCAAACGCAGCCGAACCTATCGCAAAGCCCTTGCCTATCGCCGCTGTTGTGTTGCCCACACTGTCCAATTTGTCGGTGATTTCTCTCACCGACGGATCGAGTCCGCTCATTTCGGCGATTCCGCCGGCGTTGTCGGAAATAGGCCCGTACGTATCAACCGAAACGGTCGCCGCCACGAACGAAAGCATACCGAACGCCGCGCACGCAATGCCGTACATTCCTGCGATAGAGTATGAGCCGAAGATGGCAACCGCAAGCACCACGACGGGAAGCATACAGCTTATCATTCCCGTTGCAAGCCCCTGCGTTATGGTTAGCGCAGGTCCCTCTTTCGACGCGCCTGCAATCTTTTTTGTGGGCTTGTAGTCGTAGCTCGTGTAGTACTCGGAAATTATGCCTATTATTATACCTGCGCCGATACCGCACACGGACGCAAGCCACGGGCTGAACGCGCCGACCTTAAAGCCGACGTTTTCGGCTTTAAATACCGCGCTGTCGATGTCCCTGAACATAAAATAGCTCAGAACAACGCCTGCGGCGACAGTAACTCCTGCGGATATCCAGGTGGCGATATTCAGTTCCATATGTACGTTTTCCGAAAGTCTCGGCTTCAATAAGATATAGGAAATTCCTATCACGCAGGCGATAAGTCCGCAGCCTGCGAATACCACGGGGAATAAAAGCATTCTGTTTAAGAATACCGTATCGAAAAACGCGTTGTGCATAAACAGCTCGCACGCAAGTATTATCGCAGAAAGAATCGCGCCGACGTAGCTTTCAAGAAGGTCGCTTCCCAAGCCTGCGACGTCGCCGACGTTATCGCCGACGTTGTCGGCAATGGTTGCAGGGTTTCTCGGGTCGTCTTCGGGAATGTGCGCCTCGGTCTTGCCGACGAGGTCTGCGCCCATATCGGCGGCTTTGGTGTAAATTCAGCCCCCGACGCGGTTGAACATTGCTATTATCGAACAGCCCAGCGCATAGCCCGAAAGGGTCATTGTGAAAGACGCAGGCAATGTCGTAATAAAGTTTTTGCCGACGGTGCCCTCCGCAATATCCTTTATCTGACCCGCGGCAAGCCCGAAAATGCAGTAGACGATTATCACTCCCAAAAGCGCGAAGCCCGCAACGCATAGCCCCATAACCGAACCGCCCCTGAATGCCACTTTCAGAGTTTTGCCGAGGTCGCCCGTCTCCCTCGCCTTGTTGGTGACGCGCACGTTCGCATATGTCGCTATTTTCATCCCCAAAAAGCCTGCCGCCGCACTCATCACCGCGCCGATGACGAACGCAATCGCCGCCTGCCAGCTTATCACGATAAACACCAACACGGCAATTACCGAGCCTATTATCGAAACCAGCTTATACTCGTAGCGGATAAACGCGTTTGCGCCGATGCGCACCGCGCCTGCGATTTCGCCCATACGCTCGGTACCTTCTTCCATCTTGCGCACACAGAGATAGTTGAAAACCGCATACGCCACTGCTATGATCACCGCCGCACCGACGATAATCAGAAGTAAGTTGTCCATATTTCCTCCCTTTTCATTTTTTTATATATTAACATAATATGTCAGATTTTGCAATACCGAAAATAAAATAAATGCGCGCCGCGCGGGAATTTCCCGCGCGGCGCGCACCTTTCAATTTTGTAAATGCTTTAACTGCAATTTGAGAAGCGAGTTTTCGTCGCTTAAATGCTTTATAACCTGCGTTAAACGCTTGTTTTCGTCTTTGAGTCCGCCTGCAAGACGGTCGTAAAGGTCGTTTATTTCATCTTCGAGCTTTTTTCTTGCCTCGTCGGAAGAGTTAAGACCGCACTCTTTCATCAGCTTTTCTATTTTTTCGGGCTGTTTTGCAAGTACGTTTCTGTACTTGTTCTGATACCTTAACATCAGTTTGCTGTCTCCGCCCGAAAGGTTCATAACCGCTCGGCGCACGGAAATACCCTTGCTCTTCTGCATAAGTATCGCCTTCAAAATTTCGTCGGTTTCCTTATCTGAAAACTGAACTATTTTTTCCGCCTTCAGATTAGTACCGTTCAACAGCTCCTTTACCCTCTTGTCACCGCTTGAACGCAGAAGCGCGTAATAGTAATTTCTTACGCTTCCCTTTGCCCTGCCTGTCTTCTTTGCATAGGACGCAAAAATTCCCGATAGCGTGTTGCCGGAATTGACGCCCTCGCAGACGTAGTTTATCAGATTTTTTGCCTCTTCTTCCGTATACCCGTTAATTTTATTCATATAAACCTCCCCGTTAAAGTAATTTTCATCAAGAGATTTATTGACATAATTTATTGTATATAAACATTAAATATAATAAATTAATTTGAAAGGTTATCTATGACGGTTTATTTTTTATCGTACCTGCCTGCGGTTTTAAAGCTCAACGGAATGTATATCGGTACGGTGGACGGCTTCGAAAGGCATATCGAACTTGACCTGAACGACAGGGTATTTGCGGAATTTATCCCCGACGAAAATCTGAACGGACTGAATTTTTTTCTCGACGAAAAATTTTTTAAAAATCCGCCTGGCTTTTGCGACGTTTACCGAATAAACGGCGACGCGCTGATATATATACGCGAATATTCTTCCAAAGACAATAAGATCGAAGTAATTCACCAGCGCAGATTCGAAAACTGTCTTATAACAGTGTTTTCGCAGGGCGGAATATATCTGTCCGTGGAAGGCGCGGAGTATTCGCTAACCCCTCTGCCTGCCTCGTTCAAAAACCTTACTGCGGAACAATATACCCTTGCAGGACGGGAAGTCTACGCTCTGAGCGATAAAAATAACCTTATAGTTATCGGCGGAAACGGCAAAATAATTTTTATGAATTCCGCCTACGCCTTCGAATTTTCGGACACGTTGAAAGTCACCGCCGACTTCGAAACCTGCACTTGTGCGCAGGCAGACTGCGAATATTCCTTCGACGGAGAAAAGCTTAATCTTGTTTCTGCCACGGTAAAAGAACTCCGTCCGCCCGAGGATGAAATTCTGCACTTCGCTTTTTTCGAAAGCGTGCTTATAAAAGCCGACTATGCAAAATATCTTTGCGAAGAGCTGAAAAGCAAAGCCGACGCGCTGAAAAGCTATCTCGGCGAATTTTTAAGCGTGACCGTTCCGCCCGAAAAGTTTTTTCTTCTGCACGGCGATATCCGCGCCGCAGGGCTTGTTTATGCCAAGGGTAAAAATCTGTACGAGGTGAAATTCTTCGCCGTGGAGATTGAAAACGGTAAAATTTCAAATATCTTTCCCGTGGAAAACTGAAAAAGTAAAATAAACCGCCGTCCGAAAGGACGGCGGTTCCAAGGTGTAAAAAATAGAAACATTTGGTGTGATCAGCGTTTGGTTACCGTAATTTTTGTAATTACGATGGGCATTGAAATAATTGCGAAAGTCTTTTCGATATCCTTTCCGCCCTCTTCCGCGTACGGATCCGCTCTGTCGACGATCGTTTCAATCGAGGTAGTGAGTGCCGACGATGACGTAAGCGTTTTGGAATAATCGGAAACAGCCTCTTTGAGGTCGTCGAAAACTTCCCTTGCGCTTTCATCTTTAAGTTGACCGAACACGCAGTATTTTGTTTCGGAATAAGCCGTGCTTGACGACATCTGCATAGAGAACAGGCTCGTCGCACAGTTGTACGCATAGTCGCGCGGAAGAATTTCGTTATAGCTCGTCTTTACGGTCACGGTCTGCTGTTCTTTTTCGTAATAGACCATTTTCAGCGTGCCCAAGCCTGCTTTAAGCCCCTTGTCGTCCTCGATTCTGTGTCCGTTAGCCGAAAATTCGCCGATAAGCGTAGTAAGCGCGTCCTCCGTCTTGACGATGGGATTGCCTTTGGAATCGTAAACTTCTCTGCTGTACACAGAAGGCGTGAATTTACCGTTCGTATAACCCTCTTTGACAAGCGCGTGATATGCCTCTTCCTTGCAGTTGCTTTCAAGGTAAATACCCATCTTTTTGCTGTAAGATGCGGCATAGCCCGTCTCTGCGTTATCGTCGTAATTATACGCTCCGCCTATCCAGTCGGAAGAAGTATAGTTGTGAATTATCGTATTGTTATAAAATCCGCTGTCGGCAAGCTCGATAAAGTGCTGAACTGTCTGGGGATACATATTCCTCGAAAGAGTATAGTCGATATCGAAATTACTGCCGTTGAAGCTTATCGATATCGTTACTTCGGGATGCTTTGATTCTGAACAAGCCGTTGCTGTGAACGACGCTCCGACGACTGCCGTGAGTGCAAACGCAAGACAGGCTTTTTTTATTTTATTTGACATAACCGTCACTCCGATTTTTCAGTGAGTTATAATATTACCATATTATTTTACTGTTTATTGCGCCACGTGTCAAGCATTTTTAATCATTGCCGACAATAATAAACGCGTAAAAAACCCGTCGGACAACCGACGGGTTTTCGTTTCTGAAATTAAATTATTCCAAAACAGCGGTTGCGCCTGCTGCTTTAAGATCTGCAACGATCTTTTCAGCTTCTTCCTTGGCAACGTTCTCTTTAAGAACTCCGCCTTTTTCAACTGCCTGCTTAGCTTCTACAAGTCCGAGACCCGTGAATGCGCGAACGACTTTGATAACGTCAATCTTCTTGTCGCCTGCGTCCTTCAATACTACGTTGAACTCGGTCTTTTCTTCTGCTGCCGCTGCGGGAGCTGCGCCTGCTGCGGGAGCTGCCGCTACTGCTACGGGAGCCGCTGCTGATACGCCGAATTCCTCTTCAAGCGCTTTAACAAGCTCGTTGAGCTCTAAAACCGTCATAGATTTAACTTCTTCAATAAATTTCTTTACGTCTGCCATTTTATTTATCTCCTATTTTATGTTTTTAATTTTTTATTTTTACGCTTTAAGTCCGCCGACTGTTTTGTTATTAAAATTTCGCAGATACAAGCAAGACAAGGCGTCTGCGGATTTTGCGAGGGAGTTTACAATGAAGTAAATGACCAAGCAAAAACGTAAAGACAACGATGTATTGCGCAGTATATACGGAATTTTACTGCTTCTGAGCTATGCCGTTAAGCACACGCACAATCCCCGACAGCAAATTGCTGAGAACGCCTGCGAAATTCGCAACGGGCGCCTGCATCGAGCCGAGCATCTTTGCAACCAACTCTTCCCTTGACGGCATATCCGCAAGCGCTTTTGCGCTCACCTTGTCGCAGTAAGCGTTGTCTACGAACGCGCTCTTTACGGTGATTTTACCGTCGTAAGTCTTCGAAGCTTCGCTCATAAGCTTTGCCGCACTCGTTTCGTCCGCGCCGAAAGCAAACGCCATAGGCTTTTGCAGATCGTTATCGAAATCTTTGAAACCGAGTTCGTTGAAAGCGCGCCTTACGAGAGTGTTTTTATAAACCTTGTACTCACAGCCTGCCTGCTTGCATTTGTTACGAAGCTCGGAAACTTCCGCAACGGTAAGCTTGTCGTACTCCACTAAAACAACCGATTTCGAAGATTTTATCTTTTCGATAATTTCCTGAACAACCGCTTTTTTAGCTATTAAATTAGCCGATTCCTTCTTTACCTCTTCCAAAGTCAACCTCCTTCAATATTTTGCTCACGCAAATATTCTGCTGCGCTTCATATTTGCCGTGAAATTAATTTGTCGTAAATTTTCTATCCGGCGAAATAAATTCGTCCTGAAAATTTTCGGCGTTGTTATTTAAAAAAATATCCCTGCAACCGAACGGTTGCAGGGTAAATCGTCATAAACGCATAGCTTACAATTGCAAACTATTATCCTGTCCCCTGAGTCGGAAATTAAGCCAAAAAGCGCCGACCGTCTTCGGTTACTGTATTATTTTAAAAAATTATTTTCAAAAAGTCAAACGCTTTTACACACTTTTTAAAAAATTTTACTTGCAATTTAAATGCGTAATTGTTATAATGATTACGCTTATTTTGGATTTGAATATTTGTACTGTTTTGGGGCATAATGCCATACGGCATTGTTGTACCTGTTTTTCTGTTGTGTCCTAAAAACAGTAAAAATCTGAAATAAGCAATCATTAAGGGTACTCTTTGCGGGCAACCTTTAATGGTTGCCCTTATTTTTTTATTCACGAAAAATTGTTTATAACAATTTTTCCGTGAAGTTACTTTTGTCGTAAACAAGCTTAACGGCGGAAATAAATTCCGCCTTGCTTGTTTTCGTCGTAATGATTTTTAAGCATTGTTTATGACGTAGTGCGTCTTGAAATTTCTTAACGCAAAAGCCGTTTTGTTGAAATTTCTGCGACAGCCACTGTTCGGAAATTAAATAATAAGGCAAAAAAGTCCGCAAAAAGATTTTAAAGGAGCTAAAAAATGAAGAAAAAACTACTCGTTGCCGCAATGGCAACAACAGCCGTAATTTGCGGCAGCCTGTTCACCGCCTGCGGAAGCGATAATAAAAGAGCTATGACGGAGGAAGAGTGGAAAACCGCATTCGAGACGACGTTTTCGGCAACAAACTATACGATAGAATTCACTGTAAAAAACAGCAACACTGTAAAAATTGCCAAACAGGATTACGAAAGCGGTAACTACGAACTGCCTGCTCTGACAAACACTCTATCACAATTTATAAAATATAACGAAACTTTAACTTACTTCGAGACCAAACAAGAAAACATTCAAGAAAAGATTAATCAGGACGACGATCAAAACGACGATCAGGACGAAAGTGAGGACGTAGCTGAAGACGTATATCTATTTACCCAAATTATAGTTTGCAGAGATACTTACCTATACCATATTACCGAAAGCAACGAAAGCTGGGATATTTACAGAGGCGAATTCGAAACCGTTGAAAGCCTGAACGAATATTACGTCAAACATTACAGCATAACAGGCGAAGGAGCTTCCCCTATTAATTTGCTCGACGAAAAATATCAATATTTCACTTACGACTCCGAATCAGATTATTATACGGGTGTACTGTCTGACGAATTCATCGGCGTTTCCGTTTCCACCACGTTTAACATAAACATTAAGCTTAAATTCACAGACGGCAAACTTTGCGAATATATTCACGACCTTGTCATTGTCGAAAACAGCAATAGCGAACTTATCAATTTATCCTACACACACGCCGAAATAAAACTTTCGGATTTTAATTCCACCGAAGTTTTAACTCCGGAAGATATGAAAAAAGTCAACGAAGCAATTGAAAATTATAAATAGACTTAATTCCGTATTAAAAAAACGGTTGTCGCCATTCGTGGCACAGCCGTTTTTATTTTACTGTTTATCAATTTTTTTGCCGTACACCGCAGAAATATTGCCGGCGTATTTTTGCATATTGTCGCACGACTTTATTGACACGGCATTTTCGTAGTCGGAAAGTTTTTTCGCCTGTTCGCGCGAAAGTCTTTGAGGAATGTCGATTTCAACGGTCACATAGAGGTTGCCTATTCCGTTGACTGTCTTAACGCCCTTGCCCCTTACGCAGAAGCGCGTACCCGAAGCCGTTCCCTCCGGAACGTTCAGCTCTATCGTATCGTCAGCGCTCGGCACTACTATCTTTCCGCCGAGAACGGCGGTTTTATAAGAGATGGGAACGGTGACGTATAAATCCTTGTCCTCGCGCCTCAACAGCTTGTGCGGTTCGATTCTGAAAAAGATATAAAGATCACCTGCCTCTCCGCCGTTGCCTGCCGCCTGACCGTAACCGCGCTTTCTTAAACTGCTGTCCTTGTCCACGCCTGCAGGTATGTTGACGGTAAAGCGTGTTTCCTTTCTTAAATAGCCCTTACCCTTGCAGTCGGGGCATTTGTCGGTTATCTGTCTTCCGCTGCCTCCGCAGTCGGGGCATACGCCTACCTGTATCGTCCTGCCGAAGATGGTGTCCTGCGTATATTTTATTCTGCCAGAACCTCCGCAGCAGGTACAAACCTTGAACGAAGTTCCGTTTCTTGCGCCCGTGCCCTTACAGGCAACGCACGGCTCGTTACGGGTATAGCTGACCTGCTTGGTACAGCCCTTGATCGCGTCGAGGAAAGAAAGATAAACGGTCTGCTCGATATCGGCGCCTCTGTTCTTTTTTTCCGCACCGCCCATTCCTCCGCCGCCGAAACCGCCGAAGGGCGAACCTCCGCCGAACATCGAATTGAGAATATCCTCGAAACCGCCCATTCCTCCGCCGCCGAAACCGCCGAAAGGACCTCTTCCGCCTCCGCCCATTCCGGGATGCGACTGCTCGAAGTCGTACTGCTTGCGCTTGCCCTCGTCGGAAAGAACGGCGTTAGCTTCGTTTATTTCTTTGAATTTTTCGGCTGCCGCCTTGTCGCCGGGGTGGAAATCAGGATGATACTGCTTTGCAAGCTTTCTGTACGCCGATTTTATCTCGTCCTGCGTCGCCGTCTTCGACACGCCCAATATATCGTAATAGTTTTTATTTGCCATATGAAAATATGTCCGATTGATTTATAATCACAAAAATTTACGGCTGAAAACGCCGTAAATTTTAGTTTAAGTTTTAGTGTTTCAAATTTTAACGGTGCAAGCAGGGTTTCCCTGCGTTAGCACGCCCCTGTTTGCGCATACCTGCGGCTCACTGGAAGGGAATTGACGCAACTATATATCTGTGTGCCCTTAAATGTTGCGTCAAGGGAAACTTAGTTTCCGAAAATCACGGGAATTTAAGACATCATCGAACGTCTTAAATTTCGTGAACACTTTTAGTGCTGACGGAATTCCGTGTCGTCACCGCCGTCGGGATTTGCGCCCTGCGCGCCGGCGCCCTGCTGATACATCTTTGCAATTACGGGCTGAATTTCGTTCTGCAAAGTATCTATGGCAGCTTTTATTCTGTCGTTATCTCCGCTTTCGAGTTCGGTCTTAGCCTTAGCAACTGCGTTTTCGACAGTGGTTTTGTCTTCGTCGGAAAGCTTGTCGCCAGCCTCTTTTACCGTCTTTTCAAGGCTGTCTATAACGCTTTCGAGATTGTTCTTGTTATCAACCGCCTCTTTGCGCTTCTTGTCCTCTTCGGCGTATCTTTCGGCGTCCTTGACCGCCTTGTTTATATCGTCCTCGGAAAGGTTTGTCGAAGCCGTAATTGTAATGTTCGTGCTCTTGCCCGTGCCGAGATCCTTTGCCGTAACGTTGACTATACCGTTTGCGTCGACGTCGAAAGTAACTTCTATCTGCGGAACTCCTCTCGGTGCGGGGGGGATATCGGTAAGCATAAATTTGCCGAGCGACTTATTGTCGCGTGCGAATTTTCTTTCACCCTGCAATACGTTGATTTCAACGCCGGGCTGATTGTCTGCCGCGGTCGAGAAAACCTGACTCTTCTTGACGGGAATAGTCGTATTTCTCTCGATAAGCGGTGTCGAAACTCCGCCGAGCGTCTCTATGCCGAGAGTAAGGGGCATAACGTCGAGTAAAAGTACGTCCTTGACTTCGCCCGAAAGCACACCGCCCTGAATAGCCGCGCCGATTGCGACGCACTCGTCGGGGTTGATACCCTTGAAAGGTTCCTTGCCCGTCACAGACTTGACTTTATCGAATACGGCAGGAATTCTCGTCGAACCGCCGACCATAATTACTTTGTTGATTTCGTTATAATTGAGCCCTGCGTCCTGCATTGCCTTTCTCATAGGCTCGACCGTCCTTTCTACCAGATCCGCAGTGAGAGAGTCGAATTTCTGTTTGGAAAGGTCGATATCGAGGTGCTGAGGCGCGCCGTCGACTACCGTTATGAAGGGCAGGTTTATGTTGGTTGCGCTCATACCCGAAAGCTCTATCTTTGCCTTTTCGGCCACCTCTTTGAGCCTTTGCATAGCCATTTTATCTTTGGAAAGATCTACGCCCGTATCCTTTTTAAAGGTCTCTACAAGATAGTCAATAATCTTGTTGTCAAAGTCGTCGCCGCCGAGATGAGTATCGCCGTTTGTAGCCAGAACTTCGAAAACGCCGTCGCCGATTTCGAGAATGGAAACGTCGAACGTTCCTCCGCCGAGGTCGTAAATCATTACTTTCTGACTGCCTTCCTGCTTATCGAGTCCGTAAGCAAGCGCCGCCGCCGTCGGCTCGTTTATGATACGCAGAACGTTGAGGCCTGCGATTTTACCCGCGTCTTTCGTCGCCTGACGCTGAGAGTCGTTGAAGTACGCAGGGCAGGTAATAACCGCGTCTGTGACCTTTCCGCCGAGATAGCTCTCCGCGTCCGCTTTCAGTTTGGTAAGTATCATTGCTGAAATTTCCTGCGGAGAATATCCGCTGTCGATATTTACCTTGTAGCTTTCGCCCATATGGCGCTTAATCGAAATGACCGTCTTATCGGGCTGAGCGACAGCAAGACGCTTTGCCGCCTGTCCGACGATACGGCTTCCGTCGGTTTTGAAAGATACTACCGAAGGGGTAGTTCTGTTGCCCTCGCTGTTAGCGATAACGACGGGTTCACCGCCTTCCATTACAGCTACGCACGAGTTTGTCGTTCCTAAATCTATACCTATTACTTTTCCCATACAATAATTACCTCACAAATTTTAGTTGCAGTTGCAGAATTATTTTATTATTTGTTTTTCAAAAACACAGAGATGCGAGCAGTTCAAGAAGCGTGAGGGAAACCCGAATGAGTTTACATAGACGTAAATGACTGAGTGTTCCAGCAGCACGATGCCGAAATGCGAAGCATATATGCGTTTTTTATATCGTTACGGCTACCTGAGCGAACCTTATTACTCTGTCGCCGCTTTTATAGCCTTTTTTCAGAACCTGTTTTACGGTGTTGGGCTTTTCGCCCTCACCGCAGGGGAAGTTTAAAACGGCTTCCGCCACGCTCTCGTCAAACTCGTCGCCGACGTTCAAAACGATTTCTTCCACGCCAAGCGACGCTAAAATGGTGTTAAAATTTTTTATCACCTTGTCGATGCCGGCCCTCGTCTTTTCGTCCTGCGCCGAATCGAGCGCATAGCCGAAAGTGTCCGAAACGGGCAAAAGCTTTAAAATCGCGTCTGCGGTGCCGTCCTGATAGGCGCGCGCAACCGCCTGCGCATTGCGCTTGCGGAAATTGTCATATTCCGCAGACACAGAGTACCACTTGCGTTTATAGTCCTCGGCAAGCGCAGAAAGCTTTTCAAGCTCGCTCACCTCGTCCGTCTGCCGTGTATTTTCTTCGTTTAAAATTTCTTCTTCTCTGTTTTCTTCCATTTTGTACTCACAGGTTTTTCTTTTACACTTATTAATATAAAACCTAAAACTCCGTCTTAAACAGAAAATTACATATTTTTTAATTTTTGCCGAAATATTTGTATTTATTATCGTCTATATTGCGAAATGATTCAGATAAACTGTTACAGAGCAGGCTCATATACAAATAATGCAGGCGGAGGCAACGTAGACTTCGGTCACTGGAATGCAGCCGTCAATTTTTCGTGGAACGCCGGAACAAGCTATTTCAGAATAGACGGAGATACTCCTACCGGTACCGAGATGATTGTTTACAGTTATATGTCAACCGAAACTTATCATACCTCAAAATATATGGGCTACAATACGTTTTTCACCTGGGCAAACGCCGGTTACAATTACGGCAGTCTTTCCGAAACTCATTCTTACGGTACTTTTGTCTTAATAAACATATAGCCATTACTGATATACTCTTTAAAACCCTGCTTGACAGTTTTTTTGCGTTCGTGATATAATGTTTGATATGACAAAGAAAACCGCAGTTTTGCACTTTTTAAAAAGATATCTGCTTATAACCTCAGGCTGTGCTATTTTCGCTTTGGGAATAGCTTTGTTTCTCGACCCGAATAAAGTAGCTTCGGGCGGTGTTTCGGGGCTTGCGATTATTCTCAATTACGCCACGCAGAAGGTCGAATGGCTGAATACCGGCGTATGGATAGTTTTTCTGAATATTCCCCTCTTCATACTCGGCTTCATCTTTTTCGGCAGGAAGTTTATACTTTCCACAATATATTCTACCGTTGTTTCGTCGCTGTTTATAGAGCTGTTCGGCTTCATTTTCAAAAAGTTTTTACCGCTCACCGACGACATCGTAATAGCGGGCGTAGTCGGCGGTGCGCTTATGGGGCTTGGAATGGGTATAATTTTCCGGCTCGGAAGCACAACGGGCGGAACGGATATAGTCGTCAAAATACTCAGAAAAAAATTCCGTTTTATCAAGACGGGAATAATTTCGCTCATAGTCGACCTCGTCATTATCGGAATTTCCACGATAGTTTTCAGAGAATTTTCACTCGCATTCTACACCGTGATATCGCTTATTATCACAACCGTTTCGCTTGACTGGGTGCTTTACGGCGGAGATTCGGCAAAGCTTATGTATATAATAACCGACAGCGAACACGCCGAAAAGATAAGCGAAAAAATATTGAAAGAACTTGACATAAGCGCAACTTACATCAACGGCGAGGGTGCCTACACAGGCGAAGGCAAGCGAATTATTATGTGTGCGATTAAAAAATATCTCTATCCCAAACTGAAAGACTACGTTCACGAAATAGATCCCGGAGCCTTTACGATAGTGACCTCGGCAAAGGAGATTTACGGCGAGGGCTACAAAAATCACAAGGACGGCGATCTATGAAAAAATTTTTCTGCGCCTTGACTGCGCTCTTCTGCCTTGCAACGCCCGTAATATCGTTTTCGGGCTGTACGCCGACGGAAACGGTATCGCTCAGATATGAAACCCCGTCAAGCCCGTTCGAGGGCTTCGGCACGAGTCTTTGCTGGTTTGCAAACCGAATAGGCTACTCCGACGCCCTTTCTCAGAAATGTGCAGACGTTTTTTTCGGAAAAGACGGGCTTAATCTGAATATTATGCGCTATAATATCGGCGGAGGCGACGACCCGACGCACCGTCACATAACGCGGACCGACTCCGCAATGCCGGGCTGGATGAACGAAAACGGCGTGTACGACTATACAGCCGATAGAAACCAGCTGAACGTGCTTACGCGCGCGGTTGAAGCCGCAGGCGCCGAGGCAAAGGTGGAACTGTTTTCAAACTCCCCTCCCTACTTTATGACGGTGAGCGGCTGCGCTTCGGGAAGCACGGAAGACAGAAAATATAAAACGAATATCAAAGCCGGGAGCTTCGGCGATTTCGCTGAATATCTCGCGCACGTCACCGATTATATGTGCAACGAATTAAATATGCCCGTCGTAAGTCTTTCGCCCATGAACGAGCCGACGGTCGTAAACTGGCACGCTTACAGCGTAAAGCAAGAGGGTTGCAACGTTGAGGAGGGAGAAGATCAGTCTCGGCTCATAGAGGAAACTTACGCCGCGTTGCAAAGACACTCTCTTGACGACAAGGTAGCGCTTTCCGCCTGTGAAGAATCGTTCACGGACAGACAGCTTGACGAGTTTTATTCTCTTACGGACGGGGCGCGCTCCTGCATAGGCAGAGTAAATACTCATAGCTATAAGACGGAAAAAATCAAAAAGTTGGGCAGCGTAGTAAGAGAAAACAACTTAAATCTCTGGATGAGCGAAGTGGACAGCGCGGAAACCGCAGGCGTCGGCGCAGGCGAAATGGGCGCGGCGCTGTGGCTTGGGAATAAAATTATTTACGATATGAATAACCTTGCCCCGTCGGCCTGGGTAATTTGGCAGATCATCGGCAGCCACGTCTCGAAAGACGGTTTTAACGGCAACAAAGACAGCGGAGCGTTTGATCTGAACGGCGGATACTGGGGTGCGGCAATCGCCGACCACGACAGGCAAGAAATAATTCTCACTCAGAAATATTACGCGTTCGGACAGTTTTCGAAATTCATCCGCCCCGAAGCAAAAATAATAAGGTGCAGCAGCGAAACGCTTGCGGCGCTGAATAAGGACGGTTCGCTTGCAATCGTAGCGGTAAACGCACGGCAAAACGAAAAGACTAAAAATTTTGCACTGTCGGGTCTGGATAGAACGTTCACTTCCGTACAGGCTGTGCGCACAAGCGGAAATTCCGCCGACGGCGAAAAATGGGCGCAAATCACCCCTCCGTCCCTGCACGGCTCCTCCTTCACCGCCGCGTTAAAACCAAATTCCATAACAACTTTTATTCTTAAATAACACTAAGGCGGTGGGTGTATTGAAAAATGCCCCCACCGCCTTAGTGTTATCAAAACAACGCCGAATGATATAACTACCACAAAAATACGATCAGTAAAAAATATTTTGACAGATGTTTTATATAATAAAATGACGGATAAACGCAATGTCACACCGTCATTTTTTTATAATTAAGCTTAAAGATACCAACACGGTTTTCCGTCAAACTCATAGCTTAGATTTGAATTCCTTACGCCTATTTCTTTTGCCGGAATCCCACCGTAAACCTTATAATCTTCTAAATTTTTCGTAGCTACGGCTCCGCTCGCAAGCACCGCACCCTCTCCGACACAGACATTAGGCAATACGGTAGTATTAGATGAGATCCAAGCACGATCTTTAACTATGACTTTACCTCCGCTTCCGCAAAAATCTTCATCGTTTATGCTGTGTTGCATTGTCCATATACAAACATCCGATGACAGATTTATATTTTTGCCAAACTCTAAACCGCCTCTGCCGTCAAGTATGCAATTGTCGCCGATTATCGTGCCTTCGCCGATGGATATTTTAAATCCGCATCTGATTTCCAAACCGTGATATATGGTCACACGTTTACCGATTTTAACACGAAATAAATGCCTATATAAGAATTTACGAATCGAATGTGACGGTATATGCGCTACTTTTTTAACCATAAATTTATATACGCCGTTATAGTAACGCATAATTAATTTTTTAATTTTTGACGAACAGTTTTCTACCGTAAGCTTCTCGTTAATCTCAGCTTCACCATTAGATTTTTTATATCTTCTTATTTTAATGCAATCAAAAAACAAGATCGTCAGCGCAAACAAGAAATATACTAATATTTTTAAAACAATTAAAGAAGCGATAAGCACCGCAATAGCAAAGACAAAAATATCTATTGCACTCATTCTTTGAACTCCTTGTCGCAAAACTCCAAAGCGGACGCAATAACCTGATCCATATCATAATATTTGTATTCGCCTAGTCTGCCCCCGAAAATTACGCCTCTTTCCTTTTCGGCAAGCTTTTTGTACTCCTTGAACAACTCCCCGTTTTTCTCGTCGTTGACGGGGTAATAAGGTTCGTCGCCTTTTTTCCACTCCGAGCTGTATTCCCTGCTTATAACTGTTTTCGGCTGAGTACCGAACTCAAACCATTTATGCTCGATAATTCTCGTCCACGGCGTCTCTCTGTCCGTATAGTTTACTGCCGCATTGCCCTGAAAATTAGGTATATCCAGAACTTCGGTTTCAAACCTTACCGACCGATATTCGAGCGCGCCCAATTTATAATCGAAATAAGCGTCTATCGCACCCGTATAGATTATCTTATCCGCAAGCTTGTCCAACTCTTTTTTATTTGCAAGATAGTCTGTATTTAAACGCACTTCTATGCCTTCAAGCATATTTTCTACCATTTTGGTATATCCGCCAACCGGAATACCCTGATATAAAGCGTTGAAATAGTTATTGTCGAAAGTCAGCCTTACAGGCAGTCTTTTTATAATAAACGGCGGCAATTCGGTGCAGGCTCTGCCCCATTGCTTTTCGGTATAACCCTTAATCAGCTTTTCATAAATATCTTTCCCGACGAGAGATATCGCCTGCTCTTCAAGGTTTTGAGGCTCCGTAATACCTGCCGATTTGCGCTGTTCTTCAATTTTTTTCTCAGCCTGTTCGGGAGTTGTGACCCCCCACATTTTATTGAACGTGTACATATTGAAAGGCAGAGAATAAAGCTCTCCCTTATAGTTCGCTACGGGCGAATTAGTAAAACGGTTAAACTCGGCAAATTCGTTTACAAACTGCCAAACGTTTTTATTATTCGTGTGAAAGATGTGCGCGCCATACTTGTGTACGTTTATGCCCTCGACCTCTTCCGTATAGATATTGCCGGCGACGTTCGGACGCTTGTCTATAACAAGCACCTTTTTACCGTTCGCCTTTGCCCTGTTTGCAAAAGTCGCGCCGAACAGCCCTGCCCCGACGACTAAATAATCATACTGCATCCTATTTTCTCCAATTTAAACTGAAATTCAACATTAGCTTTCTTCATCGTTTTCTGTGATAATTTCTTCGTTTTTTTGTGAATCTTCCGCACTTTCAGATAAGGCATCATCGGTATTTAACGGCCTATCTTTTTTATGACTTATCTTTATCGACAGTTTTTTAATGGTTTTCAATACATATTTTTCTTTCAAACAAAGCAACGCAAGAAAATACACCATTATTCCTTCCAAAATCAATATAAAGGTAAAAAGAATACTCGGTTTTAAAAATATTTGCGTTACGAATACCGTGGCAAACATAAGTCCGCCGGCAATTAAATATTTAATGCTTTGCCTAAGAATTTTAAAAAATGATATCTCTTTACGAATGACAATCAACATAACGCCTGTAACCATTATTTCCGCAGTAACAGAAGCAACAACAGCGCCGTATGACATAAAAAATTTAATACCAACAATATTTAAAGCAAGATTAATTGCAGCACCTATTAAAATTGATATAGTATATTTTCCGTCTCGCTGAGTCGGTAAAAGATATTGAAGGCCGAAAACGTTACTGAATCCGATTATCAATATCAAAGGCGTAAACAGTTGCATCAAAATAATACATTTATCGTACCCTGCACCTAAGAACCAAGGAATTAAATTGCCGGCAATCGAAGCAAGCCCCAATGAAAGCGGAACCCCTATAAACCAAACGAAATTAGTCGCGCCGTAAACGTTTTCTTTTACTTTATCCATATTGCCTAACGCAAATTCATTAGAATTGCGTGGGATCATTACGGTACCAAGAGCCGTAACAACCGCCATACACATTTTTACTATTTTTTCTGCCTGCTCGTAGTAGCCGTTTTCAAGATCAGAAACTTTTGTTACAACTTCCACTCCATCCACTATTTCCGTTTGTGTTCCAGAAACCAATAATCCGATGAGCGTTTTATCTAACACGGCATATACATATATAGCGACCGTGGGCACAAATAAGCGCAATGTTGGCACAATATGTCTGGCTGGTTTCAAATCTTTAAATTTTACTTTACACAACATTTTAGGCAAATATAGCCAAAGTGAAAGATTACCTAAAAGCGTACTTCCAGCAAAACATATAACATAAATGTAAACATCCGTCTGTTTTTTGACAAACAAGAATATGAATACAATAGAAATTATTTTTATTATAACGTTGCGTATAGCAATTTTCGCAAATTCTTCGTTGCCCTGTAATAAAAAAGTTATATCAAACGCTTGCGCGGCTATTATTAATATCCACCACCACATAAGCAGAGAATACGAACCGTATACTCCCGTTACATTTAGTATTACGGTTACGGCAAGACTCATCCCCACCGAAAATAAACGAACAATAAGTATTTCCCAAAAAATTAAACTTTTTATCAACTTATTATCCTGATGTTTTGCAATCTCTCGCTGCGCATAATATCCGAATCCCAGAGCGCCAAATAATATAAAATAGTTGGCAAGAGAATAAGTAAAGCTGTATTGCCCAGTCCCATCGGGCCCTAAGATCCTTGAAAGATACGGGGTTACGATTATAGGAACTATCAGCAAAAATACCTGATATATTAAATTGTATATATAATTTTTCTTTATGCTTTTAGCTGCCATACCGCAATTAAGTTATTGCAGAACTTTGTCCTTGTCATCCGAAAAATTAGGAATAGTTCTGCGATAACTTCTTTTATAACTATTTAACAATACATCCGATATCACGAATATAAAAGGATTATATCCGACCTCTACAATATGATGATCGACTATACTTGTCAGTGCCAGAAATGAAATAATAATTGCCAATACCACGTTATCGTTTTTTACCGCTTTTCTCGCCACAACCGTAAACGCTATTATAAAAAATATTAAATAAACTATTCCGTTTGTAAGCGCTATTTTCAAAAAACCGCTGTCAATAAAAAAATATCCTTTTGTTACATCTACTTTATCGGCAGAAAAACCGTTACCGTTCATTTCGATGATTTTACCGAATAACGAAAAACCATAATCATCGACACCGATTTTCCCTAACCGCAATCTATCTGACAGCAAATTGTTTAATTTAAACAGCACCGCATTATCGGGTGAATACAGTGCGTGCAATAAAATAGCCCCTACACAAAAAATTATCATACTGTACATCATGGAGAGTCTGATAATTTTGAATTTGTAGAACTTAGGGAACTGTGCATTGATAAATACAGCCAAAGCAAAAATTATTATTAAAAATGTATTCAGTCTTGCACGGCAGAAAACCCAGATAAGAACGCCTATCACCAACCAAAACACCAAGTATAGAACGTTATGCTTATTTCTTCTTAAAAAAGAATAAGCCATTTCTATATAAAATATTCTTGCGGCGAAATCGGTAGGATACGTACTACCGAATGAATAACGTACTACTTCTTCACCGTTGTAATTCCCGTTAACTTTATAATTCAAAATCAAACCGGTTATACTTAAAAACAATAGAACTATCGTAGCTATAGAAGCAAAAACAAAAAACAACTTAACCACGCTTTTTAAATTCACTCCGTGCGCCCCGACTACCAAGATTGCTATATCAATAACGTATCCTTCATCAGACGCTAAAAAAACTATTCCACTTAAAGCAATTACTGTGATATATATTGCAAAGTGTTTAATCAGCACCCTGTCCTGTGTAAAAAGTTTTAAAATTATTAAGCTATAACTTACGATACGAAAAATATTATGATATAAAAAACTTTCCGTAGGAAAAATAACCTGTATCGTCGAATGATCGATCAGATTTTTTAAAAGTAAAATAAAGTATGCAAGATAAAAGATATTTCTGCCCAAATAAGTAGTGGTTCTTGTACTCGTTGCAGCCATCGGAAAATTTTCTCCATCTTTAAAAACAAAATATTAAATAAAATTTATTTGACATCTTCGAACTGCCGATTAAAGATTACAGGATCCACAGTTTTACCGGAAATTCCCTTCTTGCCGTCAGCATAAGCTTGTTTAAGCATTTGTATTCTTATTTTTTTATACTTTCTCGGAATTCGTCTAATCCTTGCCTTGACAGACATTTTAAATAATCTGTATTTTACAAACATTTTACCGATAAACTTCCCGAACGCAGTTTTGTTGAATTCATCAACAAACATTACTCGGTTTCTGAACATATAATAAGCTTTCCACCACGCTTTATAATTGTTGCTGTTATTGAGAAGCACGTCTCTATGATTGATTACTGCATTTTTGATCAGATAAACATTAAATCCGCTACAAAAAATCCTATACGTATATTCGGTATCATCACCGTAAATAAACAGTCCTCCGTCGGGAAACCCGACTTTCTTTACTGCTGTTTTTGAAATAAGAGGTCCTACAAACGCATTTGCCTGTATTTTGGAAACTTCCGGTACCGATTTTAAATTTTTGTAAATGGTTTTATCCGTAGAAGAAAACTTTACAATTCTCTTATGGTGATACAACTGAAATTCTTCATTATCTACGCCGTAAATCAAAGGTGTTAAACATCCGACATCAGGCAAATTGCAATGTTCTAATAATTTTTCAAGACATTCTTCCGTCGGAAATGCGTCATCATCCATAAGCCAATACCAATCCGCATCACAGTTTTCTGCCGCATACCGCATACCTTTTTCAAAGCCGCCTGCTCCACCGAGATTTTCTTTCATAAAAACAACGTCTATTGTTTCTTCTCCGCTTGCAAGAGTTTTTATTTTTTCTTTATGCTCCGGCGCGCTGTCATTATCGACTATAATTATTTTATCAACCTTATGTGTCTGCGTCAACAAAGCGTCAACACACCTTTTTAATAAATCCGAACTGTTATATGTTACGGTTACAGCAACAACTTTCATATTTTACTCCAATTTTTAATGTTAAGTTCTTCAAGCATTATTTCAGCAACATCTTTCGCTATTTGTTCGGGCATAAAGCGTTTTGAAAAATTGACAGCTTCAACACTGAGGCCTTTAATTTGCAAATCGTTAAACATCTGTGAATTATTTAAAGCATCGACGAAATCGGCAACGGAGTAATTTTCCAAATCTATTATAAACGGTAAATCCGAATAACCCGAACAAAAATGACCTATCGCCAAACACCCAAATATACAACTTGTTTTAAAAGTACCGTTTTTATTGTCGATTTCAGGTTTTATAGGCAAAATGCAAAATGTGCATTTTAACATTATTTCGGCTATTTGCTCATCAGAATAGCAATAGCAGTATTTGACGTTTTTGTGATTATCTTCTAATCCTTCTAATTTAGACGCAGTCAGCACATACAGCGTATTCCGATTATTAATATTGAATTCATCCCAAGCTTTAATCATTTCGTCAAAAGCTTTCGCCGAATTAACTAAGCCGAAATAAGCATAGTCGTTTCTGCATTTCAATTCTGCATCGATATCTTTTTTAGACTGAATATTACTCGGAATACTTCTCGTGTAAATTTTCCGATTAAATTTACTTAGTAAATTTTTTGTTGACTCGTCGGAAACGAAAATTACATCTGAATATTTTACAATACGCTTTATTACAAGTTTTCTCAAAAAATTAACCCGTTCGTATTCGTGAACAGACGCAAATATTTTAACGTCATTTTTTTTTGCTTTTCTGCGTAATTTCTTAATTTCCGTAACTATAAACGGATTCCATTCAACAAAAGGATATTCTATTAATACAGCATCGACCTGTCTGTTTTTTACGGCGCGCCTAACGGCACGAAAAGCCCTGATCATACCGAAATTAAAAACTTTTTTCAATGCCGATGTCTCGCTTAAACAATCAGCCGAAAAAACAGAACTTTTTATATCGTCCGGATAGTTTTCATTCAAAATCTTCGCAAATGAGCCTATGCCGTCATATTTCTGTCCGTAATTATTACATACAATTGCTAATCGCATATATTTATACTCCTATATAATTAACGAATTTAAACGTTAACTACGAGCATTTTGAATTTACCTTGTAAAGATATTTTTTGTTTGCTTGCACAGAACCATGTATCGCCAAGCTTAGTATCAAAACTGTTTACGCCGTCGGATATCGTTCCCGTACCGAAAATATTGATAAACACCTGAAAACTCGATTCAATCGAAGGCAAGGAAATCTCGCCGTCAATGTCGTAAAGATTTACAGTAAAATATTTGCACTGTCCTATTAATCTTTTTTTATTGTTATTCTGAACGATAGTTTCATAGGTATCAGACGGTTTGGGACTCGTTGAATTCATATTAAGCACATCAAGCGCTTTATCTATATGCAGTTCTCTCAACAGCCCGTTTTTATCCTTTCTCCCGTAGTCGTATAATCTATACGTTACGTTTGATGACTGCTGTATTTCGCATATAAAGCATCCTGATCCTATCGCGTGCACGGTTCCTGCTTTGAGGAAATAAGTTTCCCCCTTTTTTACGTAAATCTTATTTAGTACGTCCGTGAGCGTATTGTTCTTTATCCTTTCCCGTATTTCTTCGGCGGTAACGTCTCTGTTAAACCCGTCGTAAATAAAAGAATCTTCATCCGCATCGAGTATATGCCACATTTCGTTTTTTCCGAATTCGTTTTCTACGGTCATTGCATATTCGTCGGCAGGATGTACCTGTACGGATAAATTATCTTTGGCGTCAATGAATTTGACCATAAGCGGAAACTTATCGTAATTCTGCGCTTTCCACCCCAGCTTTTCTTTACCTATCGAAAATATATAATCACTTAAAGTTTTTCCTGCAAAATCACCGCTTGCAATTTTGGATTCTCCTGCCGGATGCGCAGACAATTCCCAGCTTTCAGCTATAACATCCATATTTCCGACATCCTTGCCAAGATAATCCCGTATTTTTGTACCTCCCCAAAGATTATCTTTGAAAGCAGGCTGTAGCTTGACAAGATAGTTTGCGTTTTCAGTTTTAGTTTTTGCAGTTTTAAGGATTTTTTCCGTTGAAATCATTACCAGCGAATATCTGCTATGATTACTAATTACAAATTTCCTGTTTTCTGTAAGTTTAATATTATCATAAGTGCTGTACTTCTGTTCTGTATCCTCGTACTCAAGAGAAGCTCTGCCCTGTATTATAAAAAAATTAGCTATAAAGTTTTTCTTTAATTTATACTCGTAATTATTTTTAGGATATAAGGTAATTGTTTTGATTTTACAATCGTTTGCCGAACCTATAAGTTCTTCTGTGCCCCACGTTTCGTAAATTTTGGGAGACAGATCGAAATACGCCTTTTTCTGATTTCCGTATTTATTTAGAATACTTTTAATATCGGCTTCGTTTGTGCTGTCTGTAACGTAAATTGCATCTCTCGTATTTACAATTGCCACGTTTTTGAGCCCGTTAGCAATAACCAACTGCTCATTTACCGTATTTATTATTTCGGCTTTTGAACTATTGTTTTTTATAACATTGTTATTTTTTTTAACTTTGTCATAATAGTTGTAAAAAGATGAAATATCAGTAATTCTCGTCCAGTCAAAAGCTATACTTATAAGTTTATGCTTGTCGGCAATAACGCATTTAGTTAAACTGACAGGAGTAATTTTCTCAATATCTTCTCTTTCTAATACGTTGCGTTTAAAATTGATTTTCTCGCATTGCGAAACAAGATCTTTATCAATAAACTTTAAAAATACACTGACCTTAGCCCCCCAGATGCCGGTATCCCACATAGCATTTTTCGAAGGCTTGACACCGAAATTGACTTTTTTATTTTGTAAAACGTAATTAAAGCCGGTACCGTAATTCGTGGGTTTACACACAAGTGCGGCAAATTCGCCATTTTTTACACTTTCTTTAAGCGCTGTTACGGAAGTATGATAATCGCCTTCTATTATACTATCAGTAGGAACTATGAGTATTTCTTCTTCGGGGTCGCATTGCTGTAAATAAACAACCACCACAGGTGCTGTCTTTGCAGTAATTTCTTCAAGAATAACTGTACAGGGCAAATCCTGAAAAACAGTCAACTGCCCTCTTACAACGTTTTCATAGCGTTTATTCGTTAAAATAACAAACTCGTCACAGTACGGAATATTTCGAAGAATTGTGTCTTGAAACATCGATCTTCCTTCTCTTATTTCCATAAACTGTTTCGGATAATCTTTTCTTGATAGCGGCCAAAGCCTTCCGCTACTGCCGCCAGCAAGCACCAAACATTTCATTTTTACTCCACTTCTGCCATTTTCAGCAGTTCTTTGACGAGCATATCAATACCTTTTTCTGCTTTTTCTTTATCATCTGCCTTTATTCCGAAATAAAATTTTATTTTCGGTTCAGTTCCGGAAGGACGCAAGCAACACCAGCCGTTCAGCAATTCGTAGTACAGCACATTACTTTTAGGCAATTCTATCCGCTCTTCTTTCCCTGAACGAATATCCGTTCTGACACCCGTCATATAATCTCGCTTTGCGACTACGTTTTGCCCACCTATTTTATTGGGCGGAACATTTCTGAATCTATCCATTACATTTGCGATTTTTTTTGCCCCGTCCGCGCCTGAAAGCGTAACGCTACGCAGTGTTTCAATATAATATCCGTACTTTTTATAAATATTTCGCATTTGTTCGCAAAGCGTCAACGATTTTGTCTTATAATAAGCGGCAGCCTCACATAGTTTAGTAACTGCAACTACAGCGTCTTTGTCCCTTGAATGTTCCCCAACCAAACAGCCATAGCTCTCTTCAAACCCGAAAAGAAATTTATTTTTACCGTTTTTTTCGAAAAGTTTTATCTGTTCTCCTATATATTTAAAACCCGTTAATACTTCTTTAATCTCTAAACCGTATTCTTTTGCGATATCAAACGCCATATCGGAAGATACAATAGTGGTTACCATAGTCCCGTTTTCCGGCATAAGACCTCTTTCTCTGCGTTGTGAAAATTCATATTCTGCAATCAAAAGTCCGCTCATATTGCCAGTAAAAGCCATATATACGCCGTTTGTGTCTTTTGCGTAAACACCTAACCTATCGGCATCGGGATCTGTCGCAAGTACTATATCGGCGTCCACTTTTTTCGCTAATCTGAGCGCAAGCTTAAACGCATCGGGATCTTCGGGGTTCGGATATTTGAGAGTAGGGAAATTGCCGTTCGGCTCAGACTGCTCTTCAACGGTGTATACGTTTTTAAACCCAAGTTCTTTTAAAACTCTTGTAACGAGCATATAACCCGTACCGTTTAGCGGAGTATATACTATTTTTAAATCTTTCGAAGTTGCTTTGATTGCTTCAAAATTTATTACCGTATTTTTTACCGCATTAATAAACTTTTCATCTATTTCTTCACCAATGAAATTAACCAGTCCCTTATCCTGCGCTTCTTTAATGCCTATTTTTTTAATCGAAGAGTAATCTTGTATTTTATTGATTTCATCAATGATGAGTTTATCGTACGGATAAACTATTTGTCCGCCGTCCGTCCAATAGACTTTATATCCGTTATACTGCGGCGGATTATGGCTAGCTGTAATCACCACACCTGCCGTAGCTTTCAATTCCCTTACTGCAAAAGAAAGTTCCGGCGTAGGACGCAGGCTTTCAAAAATATAAGCTTTAATTCCGTTAGCTGCAAAAATGAGAGCGGTATCAAGTGCAAATTCCTTAGACATTTTTCTGCTGTCGTAAGCTATGACCGCACTGCCGGATTGAGTTTGCTTAACAATAAAATCTGCCAATCCCTGCGTCGCTTTGCCTACAGTATAAATATTCATACGATTTGTACCGGCACCGATTATCCCCCTCAGTCCGCCGGTCCCAAACGACAAATGCTTGTAAAATCTATCCTCGATTTCTTTTTCATCTTTAATACTTTTCAGCTCTGTTCGTGTCTCGATATCAAAAAAATCGTCGGTACACCATTTTTTATATTCACTTTTATAGTCCATTACAGCCATTCTTCCTTTCCATCGAGCGTAAGCTTGTCTACAATTTTCTTTACATCCTGTGTTTTGGATTTTGGACATACCATCACCGCATCCGGTGTTGAAACAACAACCATATCTTCTACTCCGACCAAAGTAACTAATCTATCTCCCGAATAAACAACGTTTCCCCGTGATTCGACACACAGAATATTCCCTACTTTAACATTACCATCTTTATCACTTTCGTTCAGCGCACCGAGCATATCCCAACTTCCTACATCGCTCCACCCGAATTCACCCGGCACAACTTTTATATTATCGGCTTTTTCCATAATTCCGAAATCGATTGAAATCGAGCGCAGTTTAGGGTAAATACTCTCTATAGTATATTTTTCTTGCAAAGTACCCATTTTCTCGCTGATTTTTTCGAGATTAATATAAATATCCGGCAAAAACTGTTTAAAATATTTAAGGATAACTGATGCCTTCCAAATAAACATTCCGCTGTTCCAGACGTACGATCCGTCCAGCAGATAAGTCTGTGCCGTTTCACGATTCGGCTTTTCCACAAACTTCAAAACATTTTTTATCGGATTTTTACTCGTTTCAAAATTAATATATCCATATCCCGTCGCCGGATAAGTCGGTGTAATACCCACGGTCAAAAGAGAATCGGTCTGCTCCGCCTCATCTATGGCAATCCGAAGTACTCTTGCAAATTCTTCATTATTTCTAATGTAAGCATCCGACGGAGTTATTACCATAATACCGTCACCGTATTTTTTTATAATTTCAAAAGCCGAATAACCGATACACGCGGCGGTATTTCTTGCCGCAGGCTCGATAAGTAGATGATCGGGTTCAATTCTTCCCGATGTAGCTTTAAGCATTTGCTCAGCTTGTGAAGTGTTAGTAACAACGAAAATATTTGATTTTTCCGTGACCAGCGAAAGACGGTCTACGGCTTCGTTTATCATTAACTCTTTACCGCTTAAATTTAAAAGCTGTTTGGGGGTTTTTTTTCTGGAAAGCGGCCAGAACCTCGTTCCGCCTCCGCCTGCCATTATCACACCGTAAATTTTCATAGTATACCGTTAATTAAATTTTTTATATTGTTTTTGAATTTTTTGTCGGTAAAAAGTAACTCAACCCTTTTCTTGGCCCCTGCTCCGTAATTATCACGCAATACGCTGTCTGAAGCAAGCATTTCTATTGCTCTCGCATATTTTTCAACATTGCAGTTTTCTACTTCTATTCCCGTTTCTCCACCAACAGAAACGTAATTGACTCCGCTTCCTTCGATAGTAAAAGTTACCGAAGGCTTAGAGTAAGACATAGCTTCTGCAAGAGCGATTCCGAACGCTTCGTTTTTGGTAATAGAGGGAAAGCAGAAAATATCACAGGCGAGCATATATGCTCTGAGAGCGGAATTATCGACTTTGCCGATAAACTCGACTTTTTCGTCGCCTTCCGATAAACTTTTCAAAGATTCCGTCAAAGGTCCTTCGCCGCCGATAATAATTTTGAAATCGCCGCTAAGCAACTTACTTGCTCTTATCAAATATTCCATTCCCTTATAAGGAACGTGCCTTCCGATAGCAAAACAAATAATTTTACCGCAATTCTTATGCTTTATTTGTTCCGCTTTCTGCACATCCTCCGGCATAATATTTAAACGACTGCTATTCACACAGTTAGGCACTACTACGCACTTATTTATGAAATCAGGCAGAAATTTGCTACCCTCAATATAATTAGGGCTAGTCGCCACCACTTTTTCAGCTCTTTTCAGCAGTTTTTGAGTTTGACCGTTGAAAAGTTTACCTAATAATTTTTGCTTGGTTATATCCAAATGCCAATAAAGTATCAATTTACAGTTTTTGAATTTTTTAAGCATTTTCAAAATGTAATGAGCGGCAAAAGGATTAGGATAATGAAAAATCAATAAATCGGGTTTAAACTCTTTAAACTGTCTTTTAAGAAGTTTTTTAAACGAAAATGATATTTGCTGTGATGCAATTTTCGCAAAACAACCTGCCCTTACGACTTTTATCCCGTCAACAATATCCGTTTCATTATGTTTTTTGTGATTGAAACAGATAACTCTCTGCTCATACTCGTTTCCGATTGCATTAACAACATCCTGGGCAACCTGCTCGATTCCGCCTATATGAGGGCTGTAATAACACGCAAAATGCAAAATTTTCATTTTTTCTACCTTTTATGTATAAACTTGACAAATGCAAAAGCGTATTCGTGTTTTCACGCAAAGTTCACAATTCTAAAAGAAAAGGCGAGCTTTGCGTTATGTAAAACAAAAATACGCTTAAACTTCGCAGGGCTGTCCTGCGAATAAATATTAAATTTTAAGAATTATATTTCTGAAATATCTTGAAAGTCGGCGTACTGTGACAGGCGCGGACACCGTAATTTATCTCCTCGTCCGAGGAAGACGTTCTGACTATCCTCATAATCGTTTTGTAAACAAAACGGGTTGTAAGCCCGATCGAAAGCGCAAGGCACGAAACGAAGCCTAACATTAAAGAATACAGTGCAAGCATCTGCAACGCCATAAACGCCGAATCTACGCCGAAAATCAGTTTCAGACAGCTTTTCAGACCGCTCACGGAACTTGCCGAAAGCACTTCTTTCAAAAGTCCAGTTATATCCGAATAGCAGGCGAGTACGAAAACCGATGCAAGCACTACTATCCACGAGAAAGACATTACGTACACCGCGAGTCGCCTTACGAACACGCGCAGTGAAGCAACGACGTTAAAACCGCGGTTTTTGATATAAACGAGGGTGCAAACGGTTATAAAGACAGCTAAAACTGCTATTAAGCTCTGCATATGACACCCTCCTTTTAAAACTTCAAGATAAAGATTATACTTTCCGCACAGTTTATTATAAGTAAAATGTAAAATTATGTCAATGAAATTTCACGTTATTTTCAAACTTAGCCCTGTGAGCAGGCTCAACTTTACGTTTTCTTCTTTAAAGTATGCGCATTTTATGCGATTTTAAAGCAAAAAATAAAAGTCCCGAAAATAGGGACTTTTCATTTATTTTGCGCCTGTGCCTTTAAATACGTTTATTATCGTCTTGAATAAAATTTTTGTATCCATCCAGAACGAGCAGTGATCCACATAATAAAGCTCTAACTTCTGCCTCTCTCCGCTCTCGTATGTTACGTTGCTTCTGCCGTTAGCCGACCACCAGCCCGTAATTCCCGGCTTGACCGAAACAAGCTTTTCGGCGTCCTCGCCGTACTTCTCTTCCAGCTCTTCGCGCATAAGCGGACGCGGTCCTATAACCGAAATATCCCCTATAAAAATAGAGAAAATATTCGGAAGTTCGTCAAGGCTGGTCTTGCGTAAAAACCTGCCCACTTTCGTAATTCTCGGATCGTTGTCTATTTTATACTCGCGCTTATACTGCTCCAACTGTTCGGGCGTGAGCATTTCTTCGAGTTTGTCCGCGTTCTTTTTCATACTGCGGAACTTGGGTATCTTTATCACTTTTCCGTTTTTTCCCACCCTCGGATGGAAATAAAAAACCTTGCCTCCGTCACCGCACTTGACTATCAACGCTATAATCAGATACAGCCAACTGAAAAGCAGGATAAACATACCCGAAGCAATTATATCGAACGTTCTTTTAAAAAACCTGTAAACGCCGTACTTAAAACCGCGTTTACCGTAATTTTTTTTCTCTGTTACAGTTTCTTCATTTTCCATTTTAATTATTTCCGTAAACTATTCCCGTCTTATTTTGTGTATAAAATCATAATTTTATTACAGTAAATATACACCGTCATAAAATTCAGTTACATAATCCGACAATATTATACAGTAACCGTCAAAATAAGTCAATAATTTATCTGAAAATTAAACTTTTCGGCAAATATATAAAAACAGGCGTTCAAACGCCTGTTTTTATTATTCGGCATATAGACCGTATAAAACGAATCTGTTGGAAGAAATTTTAAAAACGATTTGCTGTCCGGCTTCCAAAGATATGGTTTCGCTGTAAGCAACTTTATTGTCTTTTCCGCCCGTCTTAGACGAAGATATTTCACTGCCGCCGTCGATGCTCCAACTCAGATTACCGCTCTTCGACTGATCTGTAGTCGAAAAAGCGCTGTTGCTTGCGCCGTAATAAATCGTAAAGGTCAATTTCCGTTTTGCGGTCAAAGTTATTCCGCCGCCCGTTCCGTTGCTGACCAGAGCGTAATTAAACGATCTGCCCGTGCCGTCGTCCGCGGTTGCAGGCGATATACCCTGCATTACCGACGAAGCCGCAAATTTGCCGTCCGTTGCGGTCAGTCCGTGCCATACCGAAGTAAACAGATCTCCGTCCGAAATTTCGGCTCCCGCAGAAATTACTTTGCCGTGGTCTCCGGAAACGAAGCTTACGCTCTGTCCTCCCGACGGCTCGACGGGAGGGTCGGGCTCAGGATCGGGATCGGGTACGGGAGGCTCGGGGTCGACCGTTCCGCCGAGGTCGATATTCGAATTTCTGTGCATAAAGCCGGCAACCTCGGGAATTATTGTTTTGACCTCAGCTGTGGCGAGCATATCGGGAACGGTATAAAAATCTTTATCCTGTTCAAAATTGAGTCCGTAAAGGTTACCGCCCTCGACGACAGCCGTCCTGTCACTGCCGACGTAGAGATTTTTCACTCCGCTGATTGCGTTGGAAATTTTCTTTTCGTCTATGTCGCAGTTTATGACTTTTGCGGAAGGCACGCCGTAGCTTCCCTTGACAAGCTCGATAGGTCTCGTCGTGCTCTTACCGCTTGTAAATACGCAGTTTTCGATGAACGCGTACGCGCCTGCCCTGAGCGATATGCTGTACAGGCCCGAACCTGCATAGTAATTGTTGTACATATGCATATTCGCCTGCCTGCCGAGAGGCATACGCTGGTCACAGCCATTGTAGTAGTTGTGGTGGAAAGTAAAGCAAGCCTGACGCGCCGAATCGCTTCCGCCGACAAGTCCTGTCTTGTGCGTGCCGTTATAGCGGTTGTACGACACGGTTATATGCGAAAGATATTTGAAGTCGGTCGAGCCGTCGCCGTCGTGTTTGTCCTGTTCTTTGCACACGTCCCAGTAGTTTACGCCGATATCGAACGTATTATGGTGTATCCAGAAGTTTTTGTGTTTGAAGCCCGAAAGAGTAGTTGAGTTTTCACTTCCCTCGATAGAACACGCGTCTTCGGTATAGTCGTAAAATCTTATGTTGCGGACTTCTACGGAATTACAGTTTTTGAACGTCATTCCCCACTGGAAAATTTCCGCGTCCTCGCCTACGCCCTCTACGGTTATATTGTTTACTTCCCTGATCTGGCAGTCGTTCCAACAGCTGTCGAATTCCTGCTTGGACGAATCCCATTTTATCGTACTGCTCAACCCTTTCAGCTCGGCAAACCTGCTTGTGTCAAGCACGTTGTATCCGCCCGCTACAAGCTCCGCCTGCGTCCAGTTCTTTTGATCAAGCGCCTTGCCGTTAGCGCCGACGATCGCTTCGGGCAGAAGATTGCCTTCGCTGTCGGTGTTGTCTGAAGTTTTGGTGTAAGTGACGTTACCTTCTTTCCAGGTCGCGGCGCCGACGGTGCCGATGATTCTTACGGCAATCGGTTTTTTGTTGCCGCGCGCCGAAGCAAGATATTCGGCTATGCTTTTTCCGCTGCCGTCGACGTTGTTTTTGTTTTCTTCGGTAACGTAAATCACCGTTGCGTCCGATTTCAGCGTGCCGTCGTCGTTATACGCGCCCACTCCTTCGGTATAGTTGTGATGGGCGTACCCGGAGCGGTCCTGAGAAGAAATTTCAACGCCCGTTAAGATTTTTATTTTGCCCCCGCCCGTAGTTATTCTGAAATCGTACTTCGCTCCGCCTTTCAGTCCTAAGATATCGACGCGCGCAGTATCCGCGGAAATCTGCCTTATAAGCTCTTTATCAACAGGAATATAAGAGTTCGACGATGAAAGCTTGTATTCAACTTTCGCTTTATTCGCGTCGGCGTCTTTCCATTCGAAAGCCGCGCACTCTTCGCCCGAATGGGCGTAAGTTATAATGTCGTCCTCGGCGGGAACGTCGGGATCGGGCGGAATAACGGGTTCGTCTTTTGCGATTACGCCGATTTCGCAAACCGCAGCAACGCCGCCTGCCGTCGCGGTTATATTCGCCGTACCCACGCCGACTGCGGTAACTATACCGTCGGCAACGGTTGCAACGGAGGTATTGTCCGAATTCCATATTATTTCGGTTTCTGTCGCATCCGAAGGCGCGATAAGCGCCGTAAGCGTAAACGTTTCGTCTACTTTAAGTTCAAGACTTTCCCTGTTGAGCGTGACGCTGTCCACGGGAATAAATTCGGGTTCTGCGTTCTTTACGGTGACGGTACAGCTTGCGCTCTTACCGCCTGCCGTCGCGGTTATCTTTGCCGTGCCCTCGCCGACTGAGGTTACGATTCCGTTTGAAACCCTGACTACGCCCGAATCCGAGGTCGTCCATTTTACCGCTTTGTCGGTTGCGTTTTCGGGTGCGACGGTCGCGCTCAGAGTGAAAGCTTCGTTTAATCCGAGTTCGAGGCTGTTCCTGTTGAGAGTGACGCTCTCAACGGGGATAATCTCTGTTTCTTCCTTTTCGACGGTGACGGTACAGCTTGCGCTCTTACCGCCCGCCGCCGCGGTTATCTTTGCCGTGCCCTCGCCGACTGCGGTTACGGTTCCGTTTGAAACCCTGACTACGCCAGAATTCGAAGTCGTCCATTTTACCGCTTTGTCGGTTGCGTTTTCGGGTGCGACGGTCGCGCTCAGAGTGAAAGTTTCATTTACCTTCAACGTGAGAGAAGTTCTGTCAAGCGTAACTTCCGTTACGGCAACTATCGTCTTTTCAACGGTGACGGCGCAGGTCGCGCTTTTACCGCCTGCCTCGGCTTTTATTGTGGAAGTCCCCTCGGCAATCGCCTGTATTACGCCCCTGTCGGAAACGGTCACGGTCTTTTCGTTGGAAGACGACCATTTAACCTGTCTGTCCGTCGCGTTGGCAGGCAGGACTGTGGGTATAAGCGTATAGCTTGCGCCTATGGCGAGCGTATAAACGCTCTGATTTAAAGTAACGCTTGTTACGGGAACGGTAACGTCGGTTTCGGGCTTGACGGTGACAGTGCAGACCGCCTGCTTGTTGCCCGACTTTGCCGTAATTTCGGCTTCGCCCTCTTTCCTTGCCGTAATAAGCCCGTCGGAGACGGAAGCGACGTCCGAATCGGACGACGACCATATCAGCGTTTTATCAGTTGCGTTGCTCGGAAGAACGGTTGCGTTCAGCTTGTAAGTTTCACCGACTTCGAGCTCTAAAACGTTTTTGTTGAATCCGACGCTCGCAACGGGTATCCCCGTATCCTCTTCGCCTCCGCAGGCGGCGAAACCGCAGGCGAGCGAGAGAGATATACACAGCGAAAAAATAATTAAAAACAGTTTTTTGAATTTCATAATTTTCCCCTGACTATTTATCCAAAAATTTTTTTATTGCTTCAAACGATGACTTTGAAATAATATGCTCCATCTTGCAGGCGTCCGCCTCGGCGTCGGAAGCGTTTACACCGATTTTTTGCAGAAATTCTTTTAAAATGCAGTGCCTGCCGTAAATTTCGGAGGCGTATTTTTCGCCCTTCTGCGTGAGGTAAATGTGCATTCCGTCAAATTCCACGAAGTCCGATGCCTGCAAAATTTTTACTGCCTTCTGTACGGCAGGCTGTGAAACGCCTATACGGCGCGCAACGTCGACCCTGTGCACGTCTTTATTTTCACGCGACAGAAGCAGAATACATTCCAGATAATCTTCCGATGACTGATTGTTTTTCATATTCAGTATTATATATTATAATAAAAATTTTGTCAATAAACCTTATCGTTTTAAATACCGCGTCAAGTTGTTGCATTTAAGCCGCTTTTATTATATAATAAATAAAAAAATTTACAGAGGCGGTTATGTATATTTGGATAGGCTGCGATATCAGCCCCCGTTTTACGGAATTTCGGGAAAAAATTATTGCTCTCAGCGACGAACTCGGACTTGACAAAACCGTTTTCAATTTCCCTCAGCATATTTCGCTGAAAATCGTATTCGATACCGAAGAGGAAATTGCAAAACACTGCATAAAAGATATTATAGAGCTGTTGAAAGCCGAAAAGCCCTTCACGGTGAAAATCACGGATTTGGAAAGGCGCGAGGGGATAATCTGGCTGAAAACCGAACAGCACGAACGGCTGAAATATATTCACGAAGAGCTTGACGAAATAGGAAAGAGCTACGCAGTAAAACCCGACAAGCTGGATAAAGAATTTATTTTCCACACGACCCTTGCTATGGACGGCGACGAAACAAAACTTGACGAAGCGTATGAAAAATTGCAGGGTATCCCCTACCCCGACGAAGTAAAAATCAATACCTTCCTCGTAGCGCACTCAACGGATAAAGTCAATTTCAAAGTAGACAGACGAATCAAAGTAAAATAAAAATACGGACGGTCAGCCGTCCGTATTTTTGTATTTTTTAAGACAGATATATTTAACGAAAGGATAAGTCAGCGCAAGCACCGAACCGAGCCACGCGGCGGGATCGGCAAAACACAGCGCCACATACGATAAAAACGAAGCTTCGCAGTTTATCGCTCCGCCGTTGATTGCGCGCGGAAGCAGAAAGCAGACTGAAATTCTTGCTATCAACTCCGCCGTACCGGCAAGAAGCGTGAAAAATGATTTTTCTATCCCCTGCACCGCCGAACGCCACACAAACAAAATACCCAATATGAAATACAGCGAAAGCGCGACGTAGAGATAACCGTTACCGAATTTCATCGACTGCGGAGTGATTTTGTCCGCGCTTAAAAACAGCTTTAAATACGCTCCGTTTATCGTCAGCAACAGCCCCGTGCCGGCAAGTACCGCATAGAAAATAAATATCATAAACGTTGCCTGCACGGTTCCGCGCTTTATTCTCGAATATTCGCGCGCGCCGAAGTTCTGGGCGTTGAAGCTTACCAGAGCGGTGCCGAACGCGTTCATCGGCGACATTAAAAAATTGCCGAGTTTGCACGCCGCGCCGTAGCCGTTCTGCGCAGGGTTGCCAGCAACCATTGCGCCTTCGGGAGTCAGGTCGAAGCGCACGACTTCGCCCTGCAAGACGATAAGACCTATCGCAAGCACCGAAAATTGCAGTCCGAGAGGCACGCCCTGTTTTATATGGTTGAGGTATTCGCCTGCTTCCGCCCTGAAGTCGGAGCGTTTAAGTCTAAGCTGTCTGAACTTTACAAAGGTATATATAAAACACGCAACCGTACTCAAAGCCTGCGCGATAACCGTCGCGGACGCCGCGCCGACTACGCCCCAGTTAAATACAGAGATAAACAGAATATCGAGCGCGATATTTACTACGGTGGAAATAAAAAGAAAGACAAGCGGAGTTACCGAATCGCCTACGCTGCGCAGAACCGAACAGATGAAATTATAAAACATCTGCGCGAAAATACCTGCAAAGATTATCATACAGTAGGTGTACGCCGAGGTGTAGACCGCCTCGTTTTCGGGCGTGACGTTTATCCACTTCAAAAGCGGTTTTAAACTGAGCATAGAGACGGAGGTCAGAACTACGGTAATCACCGCGCAAAGAATTATCTGCACGGCAAAAGAACGGCGTATACCGTCGCTGTCGGAATTGCCTATTCGGTCGGAAATAATTACGGTAAAGCCCGCCGTACAGCCGAAAGCGAACTGTAAAAATACGAAAATGAGCGACGAAACGTCGTTTACGCCCGCAACCTCGTCCGCGGAAAGAGTCTGTCCGCATATTATCGCGTCGCTTATCGTATAGACCTGCTGTAAAAGATACGACACGATAACAGGCAGGGAAAATTTAAGCAGTACCTTCCACTCTTTTCCCTGCCTTAAATCTATCGGCGTAAAAAAATTCTTTATTCTTTCTTTAAAAGTCATATAGTCAATAATTTTATTTTTTGTTGAAATACAAAGCTTATCGGACGTAAAACAAATCTTCGCTTACGAGAAGCCGGTTATACAAGGAAATGCCGATGATGCCGACAGGAGTTTACATAGACGTAAACGACTTAGGCGTTATCCGTATTGACGCAGTAGAACGAAGCTTATCGGAAGCGAAACTACTCTTCGCCTGCGAGCTGAGCCTCCCTCTCTGCAACAGTCAGCGCCTCTGTCATTTCCCCGATATCGCCCATTATGAATGTGTCGAGCGAATACAGCGACAATCCGATTCTGTGGTCGGTTACTCTGCCCTGCGGAAAGTTATAGGTGCGGATGCGTTCGCTTCTGTCACCGCGTCCGACAAGACTTTTTCTGTGCTCGTCGTAATTTGCGCGGTTCTGCGTGCTGTAATAGTCATAGAGGCGCGAGCGAAGCACTTTGAAAGCCTTGTCCTTGTTTTTAAGCTGGCTCCTCTCGTCCTGACAGGTGACGACAAGCCCCGTCGGGAAATGCGTAATTCTTATAGCCGTCTCGGTCTTATTGACCTTCTGACCGCCTGCGCCGGACGAGCGGTATACGTCGATACGGATGTCCTCGTCCTTTATCTCCACTTCTACGTCCTCGGCTTCGGGAAGCACGGCGACCGTAGCGGTGGACGTGTGTATTCTGCCCTGCGATTCGGTTTCGGGAACACGCTGAACGCGGTGAACGCCGCTCTCGAATTTGAGCTGTTTATAGGCGTCTTTTCCGTTTACGTTGAACACGACTTCCTTAATACCGCCGAGTTCGGTTTCGTTTATGTCGACGAGTTCTACTTTGAGTCGGTGCCTTTCGCAGTAGTTTAAATACATTCTGTAAAGCTCGTACGCGAAAAGAGCGGCTTCGTCACCGCCTGCTCCTCCCCTTATTTCGACGATACAGTTCCTGTCGTCGTTTTTGTCCTTGGGCAGAAGCGCAATTTTCAATTCTTCTTTGAGCTTTTCTGCCGAAGCGGAACACTCCTCTATTTCGGATAAAAACAGCTCGCGCATTTCGGGATCGCTCTCCTCCCTTATTCCTGCGTCGGCTTGTTTAAGTCTGTTCATAACCGAAAGATACTCTTCGTAGAGCTGAGAAACTTCGGTTATTTCCGCCTGTTCTTTCGCGGTCTTTGTCCACAGCGCGGTATCGGCGATAACGTCCGCGTCGCTGAGTTTCGCCGAAAGCTCTTTATAGCGTTCGTAAATATCCTGAAGCTTAATCAAAAATTTTTCCATAAAAACCTATAAACAAATTTGCGCCGATTACCGACGCAAATTTTTACTTTTAACCAAATTTACAAAACTTCACTAAAATGCAATCTTTATAAATCTGTCAACACCGCTTAAATCTTTCATTACCATCGCGTAATCGCGCTTTTCGAAGAGTTTTAAAATTTCTTCAGCCTGACCTTCACCGCATTCGAGAAGCAGAATACCGTCCTTTGCAAGATAACTTCTTATACTCTTTGATATGCGCCTGTAAAAATCGAGCCCGTCGTCGCCCCCGTCCAAAGCTATCTTCGGTTCGAAATTTTTGACTTCGCGCTGGAGGTTGGGAATTTCCGAACTCTTTATATACGGAGGATTGCAGACGATAAGATTATATCTGCCGTGAACGTTAGTGAACAAATCGCTCTGAACGAAGTCAATGGAAACGCTGTTGTACCTTGCGTTTTCCTTTGCGAGCATAATCGCCGCGTCCGAGAGATCCGACGCCGTGACCGATACGCGTTTAGGCAGACAGTTCTTGGCAATTGATACCGCGATACAGCCCGAACCCGTGCAGAGGTCTAAAACCTTGTCGCCCTCTTCTATAGACTTAACAGCATAGTCGGCAAGTATCTCGGTTTCGGGACGGGGAATAAGCGCCCTTTCGTCGACTTTGATTTTACAGCCGTTGAATTCGGTGTCGCCTATTATATACCAAAGCGGTCTTCCCGTCAGTCTTTCGGTGACTATTTTATTTATCTTTTTACTTTCGTAGGAAGTTATTATCCGCTCGTTTTTAAGATTTTCGCGCTTGACACCGAGCGCTATCGAATATATCCATTCGGCGTCGCTTTCGTCTATCTGTTCCTGTCTGAACTTCTCCTTCGTTGCCGTCAGCATCTTTGAAAGTATTCCGCTTGTGACAAACTCGGTTTCGGGGACGGTTGCGTCCGCGTCCATTTCAAGAACTTTTTTGAACGCCTCTATCGCAACCGAAATCATTTCCTCGTCCGGCTCTCTGGTAGTCAGAGTTTTCTGCAACAGCTTACCGGGGGCCTTGAAAAAGTTCACGAATTTATTATCGAACTTAGCAAGGAATTTCAAAACCTCGTAGGATATTCCGGCAATGAGCGGAAGCAAAACAAGCTCTATTACGAACTTGATGAAGAACCTTGCCACTCTGTTGGTGACGTCGGGAGCGACGTAGGTAAAGAACGCCCAGTTTACGGCAGAGATTACTACGATGTTTATGAACAGGACTATGAACAGGAACGACGTTCCGCATCTGTCGTGAATACGCGAACATTCTTTCACCTTTTCGGGAGTCAATTCCACTCCGCACTCGAAAGCGTTGATGGTCTTGTGTTCCGCGCCGTGGTACATATACAGCCTGCGGATATCTTTCATCAACAATATAAGCGATAGATAACCTATGAATATTATAAGTTTCAATACGCCCAACAAAACGTAATAAGCCCAGTGGGTTTCGTTAATGGGCGACACCTTGCCCAAAAGCCCGACTAAAAACTGCGGAAGGAAGATAAATATTCCGATAGCCAGAACCACGCCTAATATTACGGAGATAATAGAAATTATATCCATAACGTTGACTTTGAACTTTTCGGCAAACCATTTCTGTATTCTTCCCGCCTCTTCGCCGTCTTCGCCGTAAACAGCCGCTGAGCGCATAAGCGTTCCCGTGCCCCTTACAAGCGACAGCACGAGGTTTACCGTACCGCGCACGAACGGGATTTTGGTTGCACGCGAAAGATGAGGCCCCTTCTTTATTCGCTTGGCCTCTATCTGGATCTCGCCGTCGGGATCGCGCACCGCAGTCGCCATTGAGGTTTTACCCATCATCATAACGCCTTCGAGCACCGCCTGTCCGCCGACATACGTGCAGTTTTTCTTACGCTTTTTCTCAGACATAATTACCTATTTAGTATATGTGGCTCCAAAAGATTTGGAGCCAGCATTTCTTAGATATTGTATCTTTTCTTGAACTTGTCTACACGGCCGCCTGTATCCACAAGCTTTTGCTTACCGGTGAAGAAAGGGTGGCACTTGTTGCAGATATCAACTTTCATCGTTTCAACTTTTTTAGTCGTTCCGGTCTTGAATGTAGCTCCGCAAGCGCATACAACCGTAACTTCGTGATAATCGGGATGTATTTCGGGCTTCATATATGTTCACCTCGCTATTAGTCTTTTCGTACTTATTAATTATATACGAATAAAATCTTTAAGTCAATTGATTTTACAGCCGATAAAAAAATTTATTCTTCGCTCCGGACTTAAAAAATTTGAAACAGATTGACATATCGGAGTAAAGTTGCTAATATAATAGGAGAGAGAAAACATTATTTTCAAGGAGGGCGGTATGAACTTTGATAAATGGTTTAACAGTCAGGATAGGCTTTTGCAGGTAATTTTGCTTATCATTCCTTTCGTCGGATGGATAGTAGAGCTTCTTGTAAGGCTTTCTGTTATGCTCAGAACGATGAGTGCGGTTCACGTGGTCGTATTTATTCTGTTCCTTGTGCTCGGCTGGGGCTGGTTCCTTTGCCTTATCGATCTTATCTATCTGGCAGTTAAAGGACATCTTATTCTTGCATAAAAACGGTAACGGAACACACTGTAAGTGTGTTCCGCTCGTTTATATTTTCTGTCGCATTTTGTTGACAAATCTATTGAAAGTGATATAATATAATCAATAAAAACAAGGAGTGTTTGAAGATGGATAAATGGTTTCATAAGCAAAACAAGCTTGTTCAGGTACTTTTACTTTTAATTCCTTTTGTAAACTGGATTACGGAAGTATTGGTAAGATGGTCTGCGTTCCTTAAAAAGGGCGGAGCTCTCAGACTTGTTATCAGCCTCGTTGTAACGATTTTCGGCGTGGTAATCGGCTGGCTCGACGCTATCTGGACGTTGATTTTCAACAAGCTTATCTGCGAATAATCGAAGAAAAAACTCCGTCGGGAAATATCCCGACGGGGTTTTTCTATGTAATTGCATTTTCGCAGAATAAACAAGATTTTTCGTGAACTTTAATTTTATTATTTTACGGTGCAAGGAAAATCACACTTTTCCGCAGCACGCCCCAATTTGTCGCTTGCGACCTCGGCAGTGTGAATGCTCGCAATTATATATGTGTTTGCCCTTATGATTGCGAGCAGAGCGGCAGAGCCGCTCAAATCACGGAAAAATATCGTCGCAGAATAGACGGGATTTTTCGTGAACCTTTATCTTCTTCTGACGATTATTTTTCTTCGTACTATTTGCGGACGTCTGACGGGCGCAGGCATAGGTTTTACGACGGGCGCGCTTTCACTTGAAGGCTCGTCCTCTTCTTTTATTTCAAGTTCGTCGTAAGCCGTACCGTCAAGATTTTTGAAGATAAATCTGCGGTTTTCGTAAACTAAGTAACCGTGTACCGAGCCCTCTTTCGGCAGTGAAACCGAACCGGGGTTGAGGTGGTAATATCCGTCCGTCATCTCGTTCATGGGAACGTGAGTGTGTCCTGTTAAATAGACGTCGCCCTTTTTTAAAGGAGGCGCGGCGTTATGCCCGTGCGCGAAATAGATTTCTATCCCGTCCGTAAAAACCGCACCGAAGGACGGCAGAACAGGGAAAGGCAAAAGACGGGTATCGATATCCGCGTCGCAGTTGCCCTGTACGCAGATAATTTTATCTTTGACGGTTTCAAGCTGATTTAAAACAGACTTGGGCGAATATTCCTCCGGCAGATCGTTTCTCGGACCGTGGTACAGTATATCGCCTAAAAGCAGAAGTTTGTCGGCGTTCTCTCTTTTGAATGCTTCAATTAACTGACGGCAGTATTCAGCCGAGCCGTGCAAATCGGACGCAATTAGAATTTTCATACCGTTATTATATATTAGCAGGAAATTTTTGTCAACGGATAAACTAAAATAACGGAGCGAACAGCCTGAGAAAAAACCTGTAAACGCGTCTTGCCCTTGAAGCGGGTTTTACGATGAAAGGACTTGAAAGACGGGCGCAGTTCCAGAAATCTTTGTCCGCCGTTTCGCAGATTTCACCGTTTAAGATAACTCCGCATTCGTAATTGAGTCTCAGCGAACGGAAATCGAAATTATGCGTTCCTATAAACGCCTCCCCGTCGCAGATCAGGCACTTTGCGTGCATAAAGCCGGGGGTGTATTCGTAAACCTTGACGCCTGCCTCTATCAGTTCGGCGGCGTATGATTTGGTGAGTTCGAAAGCGTATTTTTTGTCGGGAATATGCGGAATTATTATCCTTACGTCGACTCCTCGCATAGCCGCGAGCGTCAGCGCCGAATTTATCCTTTCGCCTGCGCACAGATACGGCGTAAAGACGTGTACGCGCTCCCTTGCCGAACTTATCGCCGTAGTGAACAGATTTTCAGCCACGCCCGAAACCGACGGAGGACTGTCGTAGTAGGGTTGGCAGACGTATTTTCCGCCTTCGGGAATTTCAGTTTCGTATCCCCTGTTCCACACCGAGAGGAACATTCCTTTGAACAGCACGGCGACTCCGCCGTACAGAGCCACGCCCGCGTCCTTCCAGTACCCGAAACGGCTTTCGACGTTTGCGTATTCGTCGCCGATATTGTATCCGCCTGTGAACACCACCCTGTCGTCTATGACGGCGATTTTTCTGTGGTCGCGGTTGTTCAGACCCGTATAAAACAGAGGTTTGAGGCGGTGAAAGAGCTTGACCTCCACCCCTGCCGAGCGCAGCAGCCTGATCTCTTTTCTGCCCGTCTTGAACGCCGAACCGATACCGTCGATTATGAATTTTACTTCCGCTCCGTTTTTTCTGGCAACGCGTATCGCCGAAATCAGGCGGTTGAACATCTGACCTCTTCCGACGATAAAATATTCGAGGCAGACCGACTTTTGCGCCTTTTCTATCTCTTTGAACAAAAGCGAAAAAAATTCTTCTCCGTTTTTGAAATATTCCGCCTTATCGTATCCGCAGCTGCACGTTCCGCACAGCGCACCGCAAATTCCGCCGAAGCCGTCCGAGCGCACCGCGCCTTTGACTTTGAGCAGTCCTCTTCTCTGTTTTTTGAAAGCCGACAAAAGATAGCCCATCGCCCCGACGAGCGGAAGAGCGATTATCAGTAAAATGAGCGAACAGTTTATTTCCGGAGAGTTTCCCCTCGAATAAACTGCGACCGCCGCGAAAATATCCGATAGCCACACCGCAATAAATCCGACCGCAAGCGGAAGGGCGGACGGAAGCCACCAGCATAAAAAAATAATTGCGGCGATTTCAGCCGCAATCAGTATTAAATATAAAAAATTCAAAGAAAATAAATTGCGCACTATGTACAAGCAAGCTAAATGCTTGACCGACGTATCTTAATTGCGTTAGCAATAAAAAAACTTACCGCAAATCAAACTTAAATATAAAATTAATATGGTGCAAGCAGGGTTTCCCTGCGCCGCACGCCCCTTGTTGCGAATACTTTCGCCTTTGCGCCTTATTACCTGAAACTTTTTACAATAAGGTGCGCAAAGCGTCGCTATCGCTCGAACGAACGTCAGTAAATCCGCGAGCTTTAAAACATTAATTTCAAAACGGTTAAATTGCTCTTGTTGGACGCGCTTATTCTCTCACTCAGATCGGTGAGAATTTTGACGGGGTCGAACTGATTGACGATTTCCTTATCGAAACTGTCGATATTGACCGCGCCGTGCACAAGCATATTTATGACCGAATCGGTATAGTTCGCGGCATTCGTAACACCGAAAACGTGCAGATCTTTTTCAAGTACGTCCCTTAAATCTATCGCGCTGTGAAGCGAAGTGAAACCGCTTAAAACGATTGATTTCTGCTTGCCGACTATCCTCGACGCAAGGGAAGCGGGAAGACGCGAACTCGCCGAATATATCGCCGCATCGCAAAGATTTCCGTTCGTCGCCTCCATTACGTTGGATACGACTTCGTCGTCCGCAGAATAGGCGTAATAAATTCCGTTAGTGCGCGCTTTGTCAAGATTGCTCTGCGTATTGTCTATCACGATAGGAATTATTTTGTGGTATTGCAGTACCTGCGCGATTATGTTTCCGAGCGTATCTCCGCCGATGACGGCAACGCGCTGTCCCTGCGAAAGGTTGAGCTTATCATAGATATTTTCGGCAATGCCGACGTATTCTATGCACAAAGCCTGCAAATTATCGACGGAATCGGGCAGAGGCGAAACGCGCGTGTATTCGCACACGACGAAATCCCTCAAAAATCCGTCAAAATCCCTGCCGGCAAGCTTAATGTCGTTGCAATCATCCTTTTTACCGCTCTTGCAACTTAAACATTCACCGCAGGAAACCGCCGATTCGAGGTAAACTCTGTCGCCCTTTTTAACGCCGTAACACTGTTCGCCGACCTCCGTGACGATGCCCACCGCGAACCTTCCTATAGTTTTCGGGAACTGCGCCGCGATGTCGCCGTTGAAGATGAGCGCGTCAAAGTTGGAAACGAGAACGTGCGTAACCTTGACTTTGACCTGCGTCGGCGTAATTTCAATCGCCTCGACAGGCTCGTTTACAAGATTGCGTACTCCTTTTAAAACCCAGTTATCCATATATCAAATTATACGCTTTTTTTTGCATTTTGGCAACTAAAATCATTGATTTTACAGAATGTTTTAATAACTGTTGCACCCGACGGAAAATATCAGAAAAGCCGTCAAAAACTTATAAATTGCGACAAAATTAAAAAGAACCGAGCAAAACAAACACTGTTTTAATGAAACTACCCGAAATGGAATTACTGACATAACAAAAATAGAGAGTACTTTTGCACTCTCTGTTTTTGTTGAAATCCGGCAACTACCTTCTCATTCGCCGTATGGACAACGGCGAACTCGGTCAACGCAAACGCAGGCATAG
>Ga0137307_100210_pt1 | contig 89157 bp, 76 predicted proteins | sample NAcewD2O_March_2_FD_97180 | JGI IMG/M metagenome (GOLD analysis project Ga0137307, IMG submission 97180) | Mouse cecal microbial communities from Vienna, Austria - N-Acetylglucosamine amended D2O_March | ecosystem: Host-associated > Mammals > Digestive system > Large intestine > Cecum | place...
TAGTTCTGGAAAGCTTCGATTTCGTACAGGAAGCCGCCTCGGGTCGTCTGCCCGAAACGAAGGTTCGAACGGTGGGTGTTGAACGAACCGTAGGAGTAGGAGACGTCGGCGAACCAGTTGCGCCGCCGTTTGTTCGTGACGATGTTGATGACGCCGCCGATGGCGTCGGTGCCGAAACCGACGGGCACCACCCCCTTGTAGACCTCGATACGCTCGGCGAAGCCCGCCGGAATGTTGTTCAGGTCGAACGCCTGCCCGGCTCCTTCCTGGGGCACGCCGTCGATGAAGACCTTGACGTGCTTGCCGCTGAACCCGTCGAGCATCAGCTGCATGTCGGAGCCTACGCCGCCCGATTCGCGGAGTTTCATGCCGGGCAGTTTCGAGAGGGCGTCGCTCAGGCTCTTGGTCGTGTTCTGCAAGGCTTTCGTATCGACCGCCACCGCGTTGAACGGCGACTGCTGCACGCGGCTTACGCCGCTGCCCGTGACAACGACCTCTTCGAGTTCGGTCGCTGCCGGTTGCAGGACGACCGTGAGGTTTTTCATGTCCCGGCCGGTCTCTATGTTTTTCTCTGCGGGTTCGTAGCCGATGACCGACACGACCAGCGTATGCTTCCCGGCCGGCGCTTTGAAACGGAAATGCCCCCTGTCGTCCGTGGAGCAGCCGTAGTTCGTGCCTTTCAGACAGACGGCGGCGAAAGCGACGGCCGTGCTGTCTTTCTCCATCACTTTTCCCGAGAGCCATGCGGAGGCGTGCGGGCCGTGATGTCCGGCATGCGGACGATGGGGCTGGGCGGCGGCCGACTGAAAGCCGATGATCCATATCGCGGCTAAGATTCCCTTTATGTTCATTTGCGAGACGGGTTGATTTGCAGCGCAAAATTACCCGCCCCACGAATTTCAGTCAATCGCCTGTTTTGGGGATTTTGAATCGTCCGATCGTGGCGGAAATACCTAATTTTGGTTAGCGAACTTATGCTGCGGATGCAGCGCTACGGCGAAAAGGAGCAAGAACGGTTTGATCGAAGAGCGTGCATGGACGAATCTGCAAGCCCATGTCCGCCGACTGACCGACACGATGCGACGGCTCGACCGTCATTTCAACCCTGCGGCCGAGAGCGGCTGAATGGACAACATTGAAGTTTGTCGTTTGTTGCACATCTCCCGCCGCACTTTGCAGAACTATCGGGACAAAGGTATTCTCTCTTATGCCTCTGTCGGCGGAACGCTCCTTTATCCCGAATCCAAAATCGACGAGGTGCCGGAGACTTGGTTTACAGATCCTGTTCGTGACCGATGCCGAAGTTGCGAAAAACGGTCGCGAATAAGGTGTTATGGTATTGGTTTACACCGATTAATAGAGCTGTGGCCCGGGCTCAACATTGCGTTGCCCTTCCCTGCGGGCGGGCCTGCTGTCCGGAAATGATGGGACCGTTCGGAGCCCGCACCGCCCGGTGCCGCTATTTTCGGATGCAACGCACGAAGCAGGCATCCTGGGATGCGCCTGCGGAATAATTACCTATGGGGTAGAAATCGAACGTGAAATAATTGATGTCCCAACCGACGTAGGGGCCGTCGGGGATGGCGCCCCCGCGTGTCCGGTACCAATAGATGGCGCCCGGACGCATGTAGATGTCGTGGAGCAACGGGGCGTCGGCCACACCGTTGGGATAGGTGTAGATGCCGTCCGAAGGGTTGGCGGGAAGGGGACTCGTGGAGAAATAACCGGTCTGCCCGGCGGAATACCTCAGGATGCCGCCCTCGGCGTTCCTTCGGTGTCCGTAGCCGGAGGCGCCGATGGGGAAGAAGAGGTTCTTGCCGGTTTTTTTGTTGTAGACGAAGCAGCCGCGCATGCCGCGTCCCGAGGTGTTCACGGAGTAGTCGTAGCCATACGCATCGTTGATATGATCGGCGGTCTCCGTAGCGTCGTCGCCGTAGAGGATGCCGTAGCCCTGCTCGATGTCGGCATTGTTGTACAACGCTTCGTAGTCCTCCCATCCGGCCACTCTCATCTCGCTGTCCGGGTCGTCGAACGAATTGAGCTCGGGATTGTCCGGGTTGATATTGGCAGTTATCTGGCTCCATGTTTTTTTCTTGTCGGTTCCGGCGATGGTGAACCCGTCCTCCGGCAACAGTCTGAAATCGGTCGGGACAACGTTGATCCATACCTCTTTGGAGTTTTTGTTGTTCAGGGCATCGATGGGATCGTCCCAGTTGCCCATCTTGAACAACGAACCCTCCTCTAACGGAGTTGCCGTCCGTCGGGTGCGTGTTTTCATGTTCTCGGCATACCATGCCGCGCCGCCGTCGATCAGGTTGTCGGGCTCGTTGCCCTGCCGTACGAAAATGAGGTGCTGGCAGGTGTAGTTGTGGTATTCGACCCGGATGATGGCGTAGCGGTTGCCGGATTTGCCGGAAGAGAAGTCGACGTTGAAGTCTATTTCCGTACCGGTCTTGCCGTGGATGGTGTCGCGGATGCATTCCGATTTGCCGCGGTATCCCGAAAGCGTGATGCCGTCGCCGTTGGTGTCCTTGACGATATAGGCTTTCCAGGGCCCTTCGGACTGGAAAGTTTCGAAATATTCGGCGTTCTCCCTCGGCAGCCGTTTCAACACCACATGGAACGAACCGTTGTTGTTGGCGCTGCGGTAGATGCCCTTGGGGTTGACGATGCGGCGCACCTGGTAGATGGTCGCCTCGTTCTCGAACGCCGGCTCCAACCCTTCCAGCTTGGTTGTGATCTTCACGCTTGCCTTGCGCTGGTAGGCGACATAGGGGTTGTTGCCGGTGTAGCCCGTCGACTTGATGAGCTGCTTGGCCCGCGTGTACATGGGAATGAACACGTAGTAGGTGTTGGCCTCGGTAGGATGTTTCTCGACGCGGTAGGTGTCGGTGCTTTCGGCCCCGTCGGTGGTATGCTCGCCCACGGAGAGGTCGCGGTACTCGCGTTCGCCCCGCTTGGGAGCGGACTCGTAGAACTCCTTGTTGGAGACGGCGGTGAACGGTTTGCTTCCGGTGATGTAGGTCTGGTTGGTCTGGTGCAGCGAAAGGAAACCGTTCCACAGGTTGGCGTTCGGAAGGTCTATCGGATGATAATAGATTTCCTGGTTGGCGTTGTAGGGCGCCCACCGGTTGTCGGTGATTTCTGCCCGGATGTATTCGATTTTCCGGCCTCCCGTGTTGATTTTGATGGGGTAGGTGAGCGAGTGGTTGTAGAGGTAGGAGATGTAGTAGGGTTCGGGCGTCATGACGCTGGGCTGCGGCTCCTCGTACTCGATGTGCCAGTCGGCATCGTTGGCGAAGTTCTTGAATTTCAACGTCAGCTTGTAGTGGCAGTTGCGTTTGGCGTTGTAGTCCTTCTCCACGTCCTGGCCAAGCATGAAACGATAGGTAATCGGCCCGCTGCCCTGCTTGAGCGGGTTGATGGAGACGTAGTAGGCTTCGACTTCGACGTAGGTGCCGTAGGGTTTTTCGTCTTTGGCTGCGTAGGCGGCATCGCCCGGCATGCCCGGAGCATCGAGCTCGCCGTCCTTGTCGGCGTCCTGCCGTTTGTCCTTGCCGGTTCCCTGCAAGTTTTCGTAGAAGAAGAGTGCTTCGTCCGCTTCCTCGTGCGAACCGAAGAACGGGGTTCCGGATGTGATGCGGGGACCTGCATAGTCGGGACCGAACTCCTGGGGCTCGTCGCCTTCGTAGTAGACGATCTTCTCGCCGTCGGGCATGTCGGAACCGTTCTCGGGATATGCCAACGCATATCCCGGGGCTCCCACGTTGTTGTCCTTGCCCAGATGGCATTGCGAGGGTATATCCTTGATGCGCAACGACTTGAGGTAGATGAAGACGCCTTCGTTCAGGGCGCTGCCGTCGTAGGCGACGGTGATTTTGGATGCCGCGCGGCGCAGCCAGGCGTGCAGCCTTACGTTCTTTTCGTCGATGACGAGGGGTTCGTCCTCCTGCCGGGCGGACGAATGCTTGGTGAAGCAGCCGATCATCTGACCGTTTCTGGCCATATCCTCGGAGTCCCAGGTGAGCGGCAGGCTGCGGAGACCCTCCACGGTCCGTATCTCCTCGGCGTGGCTGTCGAGCAGATCGGGGATGTTGGCCACCGCGTAGATGCGGTAGCGGCCGAAGTCGATGTCGAAGAGGTCGAAGGCGGCCTGCTTGGTCATGGTTTCCGCCGAGAGCCCGTTGTCCGCATCGGCGTTGCTGCGTACGACGTCGCGCAGTACATAGTTGTCGACCTGCCGGCTCTGGACCAGTTCGCCGCTTTCGTAATCGTAGAGCAGCATGTGGAGGCTGCCGATCTCTCCGATGGTGTCGCCGGGGGTCCGGGTCTGCGTCAGACCCGACGACATGGGGCGGAAGTCGACGGTGGCGGAGAGCGCGGCGCTGCATGAGCCGATGCTGCCGGCCAGGGGGTCGTTGTAACAACTTGCGGCGGAAAGGAGAACCGCACAAAGAACGGATGCTATCAGACGTTTCATTCTGAGGTGTTTTAGCATGTGTTTACAATCCGAACTCGGGCTGGAGGACAACTTCGCTGTAGGGAATCACGTCGACCTGGATGCCTTTTTCGTGCAGCGATATGTCCACCGTGACGTGCGTATTGCGGAAAAGAGACTTCAGGTTGTCGAAAGGACAACGGAATGTTTTCGTTGCGTTGCTGGAATCGGTCATCGTGAGCGTCATGAAGTACTGCTGCTCGCCGTAACTTCCCGAAACGGCTTTCGGCGATTTGCTTTCGGGCAGGAAGAAAGTCGGGAAAACGGCCGTGCCCGGCCGCGGCACTCCCATGTCGTAGGCGAGTCCTGCGACCCGGAAATCGTCCGGAGCCTGCATCGTGACGCTGCGGTGCATTGTCGCGGGTACGTCGTAGTCGAGTATCCATCCCCGCCGGTCGGCCAGGCTTTTGTCGCCGGGATTCAGCTGCGATTCGTCCGACACCTTTTTGAGCCAGTCGATCCAGTAGAGTTCTTCGGGAGGGCTTTGCTCCGTTGCGCGGAACGTCATGGTCGGAGCGAGCTTATGGGGCATGAGATAGCTTTCTTCGGCGATGTCCGAGACGGCGATGCTGTCGATCGTGACGGCCCCCGAACGCCGGTTCGTGAACCGGAACGTGAATTTGGCGGCCGTGCGGACCAGGAAGAAGCGGCATTCCATGTCGGTCTCCTCGGTCTGGACCTCGTAGAAGGAAGTCATGGGGAGCGGCCGGGCGGGGTCGAGAACGAACGACAGGTTGCCGGCCGCCTCCCCGAAACCCTGCTTGCCGGCGGTATAGGCCTCCAGCGCATCGTGCAGGTCGGAAGAGACGCTGTTTTCGTTGGCTATCAGCCATATACTCTTCTTCTCGTCGGGCCGGACCTCCAGAAGCCGGGTGTATTCCGTCTGCATGGCGCTGCCGAAATCGACGAACCGGTTGTGCTCGACCGAACCGTCGGGATGCAGGACGACGATGCGCAGCGTACTCATCTTCTCGCTGTCGGTGCGGACGGAGCCAAGGACTTCGGTCGTCACTCCGAGCATGACCGTGCGGCCGGCGGGCGGTGTCGTGTCCGAAGAACCTGAGTTGCAGGCCGCCGACATGAACAGCGGGCCGAGTACCGAAGCCATCCTCAGGATGATATGTTGCGACAAGGTTTTCATTTGCCTGTTGCGAAAACGTTTATCAATTGAGGTCCGAATTGTTGACGACCACCCGCCAGGAGAGCACCTCGATGGCGGTGCTTATCCAATGGTTGCTGCTGTCGAGGAAGAACGTCATGTTATATTGGTCGGCCCGGTCGAGGTACTCCTGGTCGTCCATCTGTGCATAGTGCCGGCCCTTGACCAGCAAAGCGTAGTCGATGATGGGGACCGAAGCGACGAGCGCGCCGTCGGCAGCGGTGCGTATGACCAGTGCGGGACGCCGGTATTGCGTCCAGTCGCGCATGAAGAGCCGGTTTACGGTCATTTCGGCCACGACGACCCGGACCGCCGTGATGGCGCGGCCGGACCCTACGCCGGCCTGGCCCGAATAGACCGCCCACGGCCGGTAGATGACGGGCCGGTCGCTGAGCGGCGAATTGTCGTAGGCGAGCCATCCGTTGCAGTCCTCGATGCCGAACTCGAAATCCTCGGCGCTGAGGTCTTCGCCCGACAGGTGCTGCAACACGACACGGAAGACGTTGGTGTTCTTGGTGAGCGGCATTTCATAGGTGTATTCGCCGCCGTCGTCGTCTGCCGGCAGTTCGACCTCCATCATGCCGTGGAACAGCGGCTTCAGGTCGCTGTCGGAACAGGTCGGGGACGAGGAGCCGGCCGCCGCCGTCCCGGAGATGCAGCTCAGCCGGCAGTGCAGGTCATCCGGGCTGCATGCGGACGCCGCGTCGGGCAGGCTGAAGGAATCGCCGCCGTCGAGTCCGCACCAGGCCACCAGCCGGTAGCTTCCGGGGGCGAGGTCCAGCAGCATGGAGTAGCCGTCGGCCGCGAGCGCCTCGCCCTGCTCGGCCGCCTGCCACACGAGCTTGCCTTCCGAATCGAACGCATACAGCCGGACCGATTCCACCTCGTGTGCGAAGGCGTCGGCGAACTTCAGGTTCATGTCATAGCGGAACCTCAACCGGTAGTGCACGGAGCAATCCCCTTCGCGGTCGTAGATCAGACTGTCGCAGGATGCGGCTCCGAGCAATACGAACGCTGCCCATCCAAGATGTTTGATATAAGACAATGTGCTCATCGCATGTGTGTGTTATGTCTGCGGGGCGTCCTCTTCAGGGGACGCCTTACCATACCAGGTCGACGTCGTTGTTCACCGTTCTCCAAGAAAGAATGCCGATCGTCGCCGCGATGTGGGTTTGGCTGTCGTCCGGCTTCTGCGGAACGATCTTCTCGTTGGGGTCCCAGACCGGAGTTCCGAGGCCGGCGACGGAGTTGATGCTGATTTCGTAGACGTGGTTGCGCACCACGCCGCAGAGCCCTCTCTGTTCGTCGAGGCCCGAATGGCGTATGTCCGTATAATAGTAGGTCGTTCCGCTTTTCCATACCCGTGCTCCGGGCATCTCCCGGAGGATGTTGTCGACGGCATCGGGGGTGATGGCGGCCTGGTCCGATGCGGCCGAGTAGAACGGCAGCGCCCGGGCAGCGTCGGTCAGCTGCAGGTAACAGAGGTAGCGCGGGCTGTTCTCCGACTTGTCGTCCGCCATGCCTGCCTGGGTGGCGGTGACCAGTTTCACGTGCTCGGGTCCGATGGAGACGAACCCGGTGTCTTTCTTGGTGTAGATGAGGCTTGCGACGGTGTTGAGCATGGCCGTCTTGACGCCCTCCTGCGTGTAGTCGGCCCCGGCCCATCGGGCGAGGTCGACGGGCGATGCGCTGCTGCCGTCGACGGTCACCAACACGGCGGCGACGATGGCCTGGGTGCGGTTGCCGACCTCGCTGTCGGGGTCGTAACGCTTTTTGGTGCCGTCGGCGAAGTTGTCCGCGGCATTCTCTGCGCAGTAGACGGTGCTGTTCCCGTCGATTGCGGAATCGATTTCATTGTAGGCGATATGCCCGAGCGAGACGCCGGCGGGATTGGCGGCCCAGTAGGAACGGAAGAAGACGGGGTTGTTCCAGGTCCAGCCCAGCTGCCAGGCCGTTTCGGTGTTGATTTTCTTGAAGAGGTAGGACTTGTCGGCCCGGCCGGTGATGCTCCAGCCGGTGAAGAGGGCGTAGACCTGCTTGCCGCCGACGGTGAGGGATTTGCCTTCGGCGTCTTTCAGTGCGACGGCCGTATGGGTTTTGCCGTTGAATGTCACGCCGTTCACGACGGAGACCTTGTCGGTGTTCCAGGCGGTCGTCAGTCGTGCTTTGGCGACGACGCGTTCCAGGTAGACGGTTACGGGGCGGGCGGCAGCCTCGGCCTCCGTGTCGCAGAGGTTCTCGGGAAGGACTGCCGCCGTGCAGACCGGACCGTCGGCGCCGGCGTAGGACGAGCTGGTCATGACGAAGCCCGGGGTCGAATCGCTCCCGGTTCCGTCTGCGGCGGCGGCATAATCGCCGACCTTGGCGCACAACTCGGCCAAGGAGAGCGACTCCGTGCCGAGACCGGCCGCTTCGTAGTTGGCGATGGCGGCCAAGGCCCCGACCTGGCTGAATCCGGGGTTGACCATGACGGTTGTCCGGAACGTTTTCTCGACGTTCGGCATGCTGCTTCCCGTCTCCGGTACGATGTCCGTACAATCGACATAGTTTTTCCGCCCGGCGAGGTTCACGCTGACCGGGCTGCCCTTGCTGTCGAAGAAATAGAATCTGAGCGACCCGATTCGGCTTTCGCTGCCGGAACCGGCCTCATAGCCGTCGGCTCCGGCTCTCGTTGTGCCGGCATCGGCGATTCCGACGGTCAGGAAACGACCGCCGGTCTTGCTCTCGTCCGGACCTTTCGTGTCCGGGGCTCCGTTTTCGGAACAGGCGCCCAGCGCCAGGATTCCGAACAGACATACTATACTGCGTTTCATTGTTTTTCCAGGTATCCTCTTTCTTTCAGCTCTGCAAGAATGGCTTCCGCTTCGCGGAGTCCCATTGCGTCGGCTCTCTTCATGTGGCGCACGGCTGCGGCGTAGTCTTTTGTGCGTATGGCGAGCGCACCGCGGGCATAGAACGCTTCTGCGGAATCGCCCGCCTTGTCGAGGTAGCCGGCGGCGGCGTCCAGGTCATCGTGGCGCATGGCGGCATTGGCGGCGTTGAGGTTGGCGACGGGGTCGTCGGGGAACATGCGGACCGCTGTTTCGAACACGGCGGTGAACTCCTCGGTGCCGGGCTCGTACTCCTGCGCCACGAGGTAGAATTCGTTCAGACTCAGCTTCTCGGGACGCTCGGCCATGATGCGCCGTATCTCCTCGATGTTGCTGTAGCTGCGCACGTTGTAGTCGATGCGGTAGTCGGTGTGCCGCAGTGCCGGATAACAATTCCTCAACAGGAAACTGTACTCTTCCGGGTAAGTGCGTTTGATTTTCGCCTCTTTGGCGTCGGGGGCGAGGCTGCTGTCGATCATGGCGAGTATCTCCTCGCGATGGTCGAGGTCGGAGCGCTCGACGTAGCGCCGCAGTCCTTCCCAATCTTCGGGTTCGTAGTCGGTGACGATCACCCCGTCGGCGAAGTGGAACAGCTGCCGGATGTACTTCTTGAGTGCCTCCGTACGACCGATGGCCAGCTCCTTGTTATGCGCATAGGGGCTCTCGGGCGAAGCGTAGCCCTTGAGCCATACGGAGACGATGGAGACGTCCTTGTCGGTCCTCACGGAGTCGATGGTGGCCTGTATCTTGCCCAGCTCCGTGCCGTTGCGGCGGTAGTCGGGGAAGATGTCGGTCCGGTCGACCGGGAAGTCGATGAAGGCCGAACCCGACAACGACCGGCTTTTCATGGTCTCGGCCTCGGGCCGCACGTAGACCAATTCGGGGAAGAAAGCCTCGTTATGCTCTCCCAGTGCGCCTGCGTATGCCGCCAGCAAGGTGCGGCAGCAACCCCAGTCGCAGCGATGCAACGACAGCTCGGCACCGTTCATCCACTCTTGGTAAATTGTCGGATTGCGATAGCTTACGACCTCCGGTTTCTTCGAGGCCAGGCAGCTGATTCCGCTGCTGCCGGAGAGGGTGCTGATGCCGTTGCGCACGTAGTAGTAGTAACGCCGGCGTCCGTAGATGCCGATTGCGGGCAGGTCGAGCGAATCCTTGCCGTTGACCAGGCGCGGCGTGAGCACCACGGCCCGGTTGGCGTCGACGCTGAGTGCGGAGAGGTCGACCTCCATCTCCACGGTCAGATATTTGCCGTGGCGCTCCATGGCGAAGCGGCCGACCGATACGTCGGGAACGACGTTCCCCGGAGTCTGTGCCGCTGCTTCGGGCATGCTTCCCGCCCCCAGCAGGGCGGCCAACATGAATATTGTTCTTTTCATATCCATTCGTTCAGAAGACGTAAACCAGATTGATGGCCGCCTTGGTCGGTCCCACGTAGTGGTGCGGCTTGTTCGTTTCCACTTTTTTGCCGCATCCGGTGCACCGGAACCGGTCGTAGCGGGTGTAGGAATAGCCGAAGCCGATTTCGGCTTCGAGGTTCCAGTAGCGGTTGAGAATCCATGCGTAGCCGTATGCCACGCCCGCACCGACGAACCAACCCTGGTAGCGGTAGTCTTTGAGTTTGCGGGCATCGGTTCCGAGCAGGTTGATCACGCCGTTGAAACCGCCCACGTTGTACTGGCCTGCGTGCATGTGCGCTCCGAAAAAATGGCCGGAAAAGCGGTCGCAGAGCCAATAGCGCGCTTCGGGCTGCAAGACCCAGTGCTTCCGCCGGCGGTCGTGCGAAAGCGTCCAGCCGTTGAACTGCCCCGAGGCGTCGAGCGTCCATCGGGGTGCCAGACCCACCTCGGCTCCGAGATTGATGTTGAGGAATGCGTCGGAGAGCAGGTTGGTCTTGATTGCCGCTTTCTGTGCCTGGAGCTCCTGGGTCATGCCAGTCACGATGATCGCCAGCAATAAGATGATGCGTTTCATTATCTTTTCGTTATGTTCGACAACAAGCGTTGTATCTTTACCGGGATGCGCAATTGGCAGGGCAATGCGTCATCTCTTACCAAGAGAGGGATTGAAAATGAAACGGGCCGGGAATCAGGATTTTGATATGCAACGAACGGTCGTTTTGCTAAACGATTCGGTGCTTTTCGATGCAAAATATGGTTTGCATCGGTGAAAAATACTTGAATCCGGAATATTTTACATACATTTGTATGATTCAATCCCTCTCTTGGTAAGAGCCGATGTGTCTTGCCGATATTATTTTTGCAGATCAGGAACATTTTGCATATATTTGTGCAATCCGATCCCTCTTTTGGTAAGAGAGGAGGCTGCGGGTCGTCTTTCGTCTACAAATTTTTCAGTATCATACTGTTCGCTCTGTCTATCAGGGAGTTGTCCAGGGAGGCCAGGTAGATTTGCGTGGTCGTCTCGGAGTCGTGGCCCATCCCCTCGCTGATGACCGAAAGAGGTACATGCTTGCTTCTGGCGATGCTGGCCCACGAATGCCGGCTGACGTACATCGTGAGGTTGGTCTGCAACCCCGCCATGGCCGAAATCGTTTTCAGTTTGTTGTTGACCAGGCGCAGCGCATTGCGGTATTGCCGCAGGGCGTTGTCGGGAGTCCGGATGATGGCCAGCAGCCGGTCGGAACCCTTGGCCGCGTGTTTGCCGGCGATCTCCTGCATGCACTGCTCCCACTTGATGAAGAGTTGCTGTCCGGTCTTGCGGCGGCGGTAGGAGAGGATGCCGTTGCGGAGGTCCTGTTTCCGCAGATGGGCCATGTCGATGAACGACATGCCGCGCGTGTAGAACGAAAAGAGGAACATGTCCCGGGCGAATTCCAGCGACGGTCTGGCGGAGAGGTCGAGGTTCTTGATGCGTCTGATGGCCTGGAGCGGAATGGCCCGCTTGACGGTCTTGTCGACGCCCGTATAGACGTGCCGGAACGGATGGCGCTGCTCGGCAAGCCCTTTTTCCACGGCGCGGTTATAGGCCGCGCGGAGGATGCGGTTGTAGAAAGAGACGGTGTTCATGGCGAGACCCCGCTGCCTGAGATAGGTTTGGTATTCCACCATCAGGTCGGAGTCGATTTCGTTCAGAAGGAGGTCGCGGCCGCCTCTGAACCGCATGAAACTCTCCGCGGCTGCCGCATAGGTCTCCGAGGTGCGGATTTTACCCAGGTGTTGCAGCCGGGCGACGAGTTCCTCCATAAAACGGACGAAGGAGCCTTCGTGCGCAGGTGCGAGGAAACGGTCCACGATGTCGTCCGCCGTGAATGCGCATCCGGCGGTTTCCAGCCGGCCGATGATGGTGCGGAGACGTTCGGCATCCCGGGCCGTATGCTCGCGGACGGTGCGGAGAAACAGCTCCCTGCCGCCGCAGGCGAGCGCCACCTCCGATTTTTGCGCATCCCATTCCTCCCTGAAGATGCGGTAGGGGGTCGTTATCTGACGAATCGTTTGCTTGTGAGTGATCCGGTAGTAGACGGTTCCCTCCTTGCCTGTGCGGATGGAGGGCCGGTATTTGATTCTGACTGTTGCCATGTGCGAGATTTGTTCGGGTTGGTGTCCGGCTGCTGATTTACCGGTGAGGAATTTGTGTGTTCTGTCGGCCGACTGGGTGTCCGGCGTTTGCGATGCGGTTCTTCAGGGCGGAGCGTCTGGAGCTCCGCAGCGGATTGTTGTTTTTCTTTTCCATATCTGCAATCAAAAAAAAGTGGCGCGGCTCGGACGCATGCTGCCGCCCGGCCGGGCGGGTCTTCGGGTCGGGAGATGCGGCCTCACGGGCAAAGGTACGGCCCGGCGGCTGTCGGTGGAAGGAGGCGTGGCGGTGCGAAGTGCGGTTCGCGGGGGCGGGAAACCGTAAAATGGATACGAACAACGGGGTTCTGGTTACGTCGGCTCTTGCAAAAGGCGCTAACTTTGCGGAACCTGCGGCGGGAAGAAAAAGGCTGCGGGCCGCAGGCGGAAAACGGACACGATGAAGAAAATACTGTTACTTACGCTGTCGAGCGTTCTGACGTTGCATGTTATGGCACAGGAAAAAATCGTACAGACGGCCGGGCGCGACCAGCTCGGCGAATTCGCACCGAAATTCGCACAACTCAACGACGACGAGCTTTTCGGCGAAGTGTGGAACCGTCCGGGGCTGGGTCCCCGCGAACGGAGCATGATTACGGTGGCAACGCTGGTGGGCAAGGGGATCGTCGATTCGTCGCTCGGTCACCACCTGCAATTCGCCAAGACCAACGGCGTGACGCGGACCGAGATTTCGGAGATGCTCACCCACATGGCTTTCTATGCGGGCTGGCCCAATGCCTGGGCGGCGTTCCGCCTGGCCAAGGAAGTGTGGGCCGACGATTCGGACACCGGGGATGCCAAGGCGGCCTTTCAGCGCGAGATGATATTCCCCATCGGTGAGCCCAACACGGCTTATGCGCAGTATTTTACGGGCAACAGCTATCTTGCGCCGGTTTCGCGCGAGCAGGTGGCCATCGCCAACGTGACGTTCGAGCCGCGCTGCCGCAACAACTGGCATATCCACAAGGCGGCGAAAGGCGGCGGACAGATGCTCGTCGGCGTGGCCGGCCGGGGCTGGTACCAGGAGGAGGGCAAGCCTGCGCAGGCGATTCTGCCCGGTACGGTCATTCATATCCCCGCCAACGTGAAGCACTGGCACGGGGCCGCTGCCGACAGCTGGTTCGCGCACCTGGCGTTCGAAGTGGCGGGCGAGGCATGTTCGACCGAGTGGCTCGAACCGGTGACGGACGAAGCGTACGACCGGCTCGGCGGCTCTTGTTGCCGCGAGTAGACAGGATGGCGGGCCGCCGGTTCCGATTTTCGTGGCGGCCGGTCTGCGTCGGATTCTTCGCTGTGTCGTTCGTGGCCGCGGACTATCTCAACGGCGAGAACTACGAATATTCCTACACGATTATATACCTTGTCGTCCCAACAATGCTGTAAATTCGTTGTTATGCGTTCCGCGAGCCGGGTGCTCGCGCTGTCCATCGTGGTGCTGCCGCCGGGGTGCCGGACGACTGCGGCATCGAGCCGATGTGGAACGAATACCGGCAGGTCCTTCTTTCGCAGCAATCCTCCAAGGAGTGAGCACCGGGAAAATCCTTTCCCGAAACGGTTGAAAAGAGCGGCTTGCGGGCCGCTTTTTTCATTTAAAATCGGTATCTTTGTCTTGCGGCAGGGTTCGGGTCGGCCGCAGCATTCCTTTTGCCGGACCGACCGTGTGCAACCCGCCCGGCGCACTCCGGGTTCCGGGGTTTGCGCATGACTTCCGATCCGGCCGCAACATTCACGCATACAATATTTTCGTTATGATTCAGCCTCCATATTCTCCCGCTCCCGACCGCTACGAGTCGACCTCCTACCGCCGGGCGGGCCGCAGCGGCGTGCTGCTGCCGCCTCTCTCGCTGGGCATGTGGCACAACTTCGGCAGCGAGCAGCCTTTCGCCCGCATCCGGGAGATGGCCCACTACGCCTTCGACCGCGGCATCACCCATTTCGATCTGGCCAACAACTACGGACCGGTCTACGGTGCGGCCGAGGAGAACATGGGGCTGCTCATGGAGCGGTCGTTCCGTCCCTATCGCGACGAGCTGTTCATCTCCTCGAAAGCAGGCTACGACATGTGGCCCGGCCCCTATGGCAACTGGGGTTCGCGCAAATATCTGATGGCCAGCCTCGACCAGAGCCTGCGCCGCATGAAGCTCGACTACGTCGACCTGTTTTATTCCCACCGTTACGATCCTGATACGCCGCTCGAGGAGACCTTGCAGGCGCTCGTCGACATCGTCCGCCGGGGCAAGGCGCTCTACGTCGGCATCTCGCGCTATCCGCTCGAAGCGGCGCGCTTTGCCTACGGTTATCTGGCTGAGCGCGACGTGCCCTGCCTGCTGTTCCAGGACCGCTACAACCTTTTCGACCGCGAACCCGAGCGTTCGGGCGTGTTGCAGCTCTCGGCCGATGCCGGGTCGGGCTTCATCGCCTTTTCGCCGCTGGCCCAGGGGTTGCTGACGAACCGTTATCTCAACGGCGTTCCGGCCGGTTCGCGCATCGCCACGGGCGGCGCGCTTCAGCGCGAGGCGCTGACCGACGAGGTGCTGGGCCGCATCCGGGGACTCGACGCCGTGGCCCGCCGCCGCGGTCAGACGCTTGCGGAGATGTCGCTGGCGTGGCTGCTGCGCGACGAGCGCGTCTCGTCGGTCATCATCGGCGCCAGCTCCACGGAGCAGATCGCCGACAACCTGCGGGCGCTCGAAAACACCCGCTTTGCCGACGAGGAGCTCGACGAAATAACGCGTCTGTCGATCGGATAGGCCTCTGCCGGCCGCGAAAGAGAGAGACCGCAGCCCTTGTCGGAGCTGCGGTCTTCTTGTTGGCAGGTATGGGCCGTGTCTACTTCTTCAGTTTGTAGGTGCCGCCGCTGAAATCGATCTTGTCGAGCGTCAGCGTGCGCGGGTCGTCGTAGATGCGCCGCACGGCCGTCGCCGAGTCGAGGTCGCCGCTCTGCTGGCTGTTGATGAAGTAGCCCCACACCATGAACCACGACCAGTCGGGCTGGTTGCGGTAGGCCTCCGGATCGGGCAGCTGGCCCACTTCGCCCAGGGCGATGAGCTTGCCGCCGGCCAGCGCTTTCAGCTCGTCGTGGTGCGACTGCCGGTAGTCGCGCTTGTAGACGTCGGCGGCCAGCACGTCGACATATTCGAGGCCGGGGAAGTAGTCGGCATAGGGGCCCGCCTCGTCGCCCGGAATGTCGCGCGGGGCATTGGTGTTCCACACCCAGAGCAGGTTGTCGAGCTTGTGCACACGGGTGAAGTAGTCGTAGGTCATGCGCCACAGCTTGGCGAATCCCTCCTCGCCGGGCTTGTTGCACCACCAGAACCACACGCCGTTCATCTCGTGGTAGGGGCGCCACAGCACGGGAATGCGCGCCTCCTGCAACTGTCTGAGGTAGGGGATCACCGTGTCCATCTGCTTCTTCCACAGCTTGTTCAGCTGTGTGCCGTCGGCGGTCAGTTCGTCCCATACGTATTGCGGGGGCAGCTTCTCGGCCCACGTCCAGATCGAGTTGCCGTTGCAGTCGTTGCACTCGGTCGGGAAACAGCAGTGCCACATGAGGGTGATGATGCGTCCCTCGGCGTGGCGGCGCTTGATTTCGTCGACAAGGCTCTGGCGCAGCTCCCCGGTCGTGCGGCCTGTCGTGCGGCATTCGCCCCACGGCGAGGTGATGTTCATCGGACCGCAGTGGTGGAAGTCGCGGATGTTGTCGCCCAGGGCGTTGAAGCTGAAGTCGCTGCCCCACACGACGGGGTGTTTGCCCGTCATGGCATGGACCACGCTGTCGTAGCGGGGCGGTTCGCTGATGAAGTTGTGCTGGCCAGCCAGCGTATATCGGCCGCGGACCGAGTAGAGGAATTCGAGCAGCTGCCGCGCCTCGGGCGAAGCGTCGGGGTTGACGGGAGCGATGTTTTTCGGGGCGGCGGTGCAGCCGCCGAGCAGGGCGGCCGCACAGAGGATCGCGAGGATGGGTTTCATGGTCGGGCGCTTATTTGACGGTGACGTTCCGGGGCATCGTGTACATGTCGGGCAGATCGCACTCGAAGCGCGTCCACGGGTCGTCGAAGAAGCGCCTGAAGTTGTCGGCCGTCGAGTCGGAGGGGTAGGGGCCGTAGGCGTGCCGCGGGTTGTCGTTGCGCCAGGCCACGACCATCGCGCAGGGCTGGTTGCGCAGGGCCGGCAGCACGTCTTCCGTCCAGTAGTCGGCCTTGTGGTCGTTCTCCAGGCCGGTTTCCGTGACGCCGACGGGCTTGTGCACGCGCCGGTGCACTTCGCTCATCGCTTCGACGTTCGCAACGAAGGCCCGGGTGTTGAGGCCGTGGTAGCAGTCCATGCCCACGAAGTCGACCCATTCGTCGCCCGGCCAGCGGAAGAGAATGCGGCCCACGGGATCGTCGTAGAGGGCGTCCATCTGAGGCGATATGGCGTAGATGACGTTGTGTATCTCCTTGGTGTCGCGCAGGTAGCTGACGATGAATCGCCAGAAGGCCACGAACTCTTCGTGCGTCGTGGCCGAACGGCCCCACCAGTTCCAGGTCTGCGTGTGCTCGTGCAGCGGGCGGAAGATCACCGGAATCGGGCGGCCCTGCTTGTCGACCATCTTGCGGAAGGCTTCGGCCACCTTGTCCAGCCGGGCCTTGTGCTTGATGTTCATCTCCGAACCCTCGGTCAGGATGCGGTCGACGACCTTGGTGTTGTCCCAGGCCGTGCCGACGGGATATTTCGTGCCGGGGCCCTCGGTCAGCGGGTTGCTCTGGTGCCAGACCAGCATGCAGACGCCGCCGCGCTCGCGGGCCTCGCGGACGAGTTGTATCTTGCGGTCGTCGATGCCCGCCATGTCGAGGCTGTAGACGGCCGGGTGCGAGCCGACGAGGTCCTTGACGTCGGAGCGGCCGGCGTCGCCCCGCCAGCCGATGCCGTAGGAGGGGTAGTCGTGGTGTCCGAACATCACGCCTTCGTAACCCATGCACCAAAGATTGGCGTAGAGGGCCTTGGTTTCGGGCGTGGCGTCGGGGTCGACCATCTTCAGGGTCGTTTTTTGAGGTGCTTTCATCCGCTTGCCGGCCGCCGGGGCGGTGCCGGTGCAGAGCGTGAGCAGCAGGGTACAGATCAGGATGCGTTTCATGTCGGTTGGTTTTATGGGTTGGTCGTTGAAGCGGGTTCGGCCGGATGTACGGCGAGCATAGTTGGCGGCAGGAATCGGGCTACTTTTCCCATACGTAGGTGGCCGTTGCTCCGGGTTCGAGATCGAGCGTTGCGAAGCGCCCTTCATACTGGATGTTGACCGTGCGGCGCGACCAGGAGTCGTTCGACACGACCAGCACGATGCGCCCGTCGGGCGTGCGGAAAGCTACGTTGGCCGGCACGTCGGTATGCGCCACCACGTTGGCGCGGAAGACTCCCGGGCGCTGTTCGTCTTCGCAGAGCTGCATGCTGCGGTCGCCGGGAGCGGTCGAGGCGATGCGCACGGAGCCCGGACGCACGAACTTCGAGGCGTGGGCGACGACGTAGTAGGCCAGGTTGAACGAGGATTCGTTGCCGTCGATGGTCACGGCGCCCTGACACATCGAGCAGCCGCCGTTGTCGGTGTGCGGGTCGTTGTCGGGGTCGGCCGCGAGGTTCCAGAGCACCACGTTGCGGCTCCAGTTGCGCGTGATGCCGACGATGAGCCGCCCGACGGCCGGTGCGATGTCGATGCGCGGCGAGCCCGGGCGTTCGGTGGTCATCTGCTCGGTGAAGTAGATCTCCTTGTCGGGGCGCGCTTCGTGGACGTAGCTCATGGCGCTCAGATCGCCGCGGTAGTGGTGGTAGGCGGCACCGAGAACATACTGCGCCGCTTCGGGATCGTCGTAGATCTCCAGCGCATAGTCGGGGCGGTCGCAGTTGTGGTCGAAGACGATGATGCCGGTCGGGAGGTTCGCTGCGCGGAACTTGGGCCCCAGGTGGTTCTTCACGAAGTCGATCTGGTCGGCGGCCGACCACGGCATGCTCGGCGTGTTGCGCGAGTTGAGCGGTTCGTTCTGGATGGTCACGGCCTCGATTTCGATTCCGTGCCCGCGCATCGCCTCTATGTAGCGCACGAAGTAGTCGGCATAGACGCCGTAGCACTCCTTGCGGAGCTTGCCGCCGCGCACGTTCTTCGACTCCTTCATCCAGGCCGGTGCCGACCAGGGCGAGGAGAGGATCCGGATGTCGGGGTTGATAGCCAGGATTTCGTGCATGACGGGGATCACGTCCTTGAGGTCCTGCGCCAGCGAGAAGTGCTCGAGGGCGAAATCCTCCTCGCCGTCGGGCATGTCGTCGTAGGAGAATACGAAGCTGTTGAGGTCCGAAGCGCCCAGCGTGAGTCGGATGCAGCTGATGCCGATGCCCTTGTGCGGGTCGAAAAGCTGCTTGAGCAGCGCCTGCCGGGCCTTGGGCGACATCTTTATAAGGTGTTCGGCGCTGCCGCCCGTGAGGGCGAAGCCGAAGCCGTCGATGCGCTGGTAGCTCTGGCGCGGGTCGACGACGATGTAGGGTGCGCGTTCGTTGCGCCGGTCGGCGAATTCGACCGCCTGCTCCTGCTCGGCGAAGAGCGCCGAACGGTCGGGGCGGGTGACGAAGCTGCGGATGGTCTGTGCCGGGGACGTGGAGAGCGTCAGGGCGCAGAGCGGGAACAGAAGTGCGAGTTTTTTCAGCATAAGGTCGGGGGTTAGTCGGTGAAGGCGGCGCGTGCCGAACGGTCGGGGTCGTCGGCGCGGCGGCAATGCGTGTCGAGGATCATCAGTTCGCCCCGCTCGGGGGTGTAGCGCGGCCAGGCGGGAAGCGCCTTGCAGTTGGGGTCGCCCGTGCGCATGAAGTGCAGCAGGGCGTCGGCCATCTTCTTCGAGAGCGTGCGCGGAGCCTTGCCGCCGCCGGTGTGGGTGAGCATGCGGTCGGTGTTGAGCAGCCAGAAGCTGATGTCGATGCAGTGGAACGCGCGGTGGCGGCCGTCGAAAAGGGGCGATTCCCAGCCGAACCAGCCCACGTAGACGGGCGACCGCTGGCTGCATTTGGCGTTGGCCGTGCGTATGGTGCCCTGGCGGTTGGAGACGATGAGCGCCCATATTTCGATCGGGCGACGGTCAGGGAAGGCCGCGGCATAGGCTTCGACGATGCGCCGGGTCCGGTCGCCGTACTGCGGTTGGAGGTGCCGCACTACGCCGTCGAGCGTGGTCGCTTCGAGTTCGGGGTTGTCGCGGTCGGGGTTCCACTCGTGGTAGGTGGAGCAGAGAAGCATCGGGACGTCGGAGCCCGTCGCGAGGTTTCTGCCCGTGTAGAAGGTGCCTTCCGGAATGTCGATGTCGTCGGCCACGGGTGCGAAGCCCGTGCGGTAGCCCGGCTCCTCGTCGGCCATGCGCTGCCTGGCGCGTTCGGCCAGCTCCATGTATGCTTCCCAGGGCATGCGCTGCAATTCGTCGATGCGCGAGGCGTCGAGCCCCGCTTCGCGCAGGATCGTCTCGCCCAGCCGTTCGGCGTAGGCGGCATCGTTGGCGCGCGTGGCGTCGCCGCTCAGGGCCACGGCCTTGTGGAAGAGCCCTTTGGCCGCCGGCATGGCGGCGAGCAGGCAGACTTTCGAGGCGCCGCCCGACTGTCCCATGATCGTCACGTTCGTGGGATCGCCGCCGAAGTTCGCGATGTTGTCGTGCACCCATTGCAGGGCGGCCACGATGTCGAGCATCCCGACGTTGCCCGAACGGCGGTATTTCTCGCCGCCCACGGATGCGAAGTCGGAGAATCCGAACGCGTTGAGCCGGTGGTTCACCGAGCAGAAGACGATGTCGCCGTAGCGGGCGATGTTCTCGCCGTCGTAGCTGTCCTGCTCGATGCCGTTGCCGCGGGCGAAGCCGCCGCCGTGGAGCCACACGAGCACCGGACGGCGCTTGCCGTCGTCGAGGGCGGGCGTCCATACGTTCAGACGCAGGCAGTCTTCGCCCATCAGGTCGTAGTTCCAGTGGTCGACGAACATCGAGTAGGATTCGGGGCGCCGGTCGTAGTAGCTCTGCGGTGCCGAAGCGCCGTAGGCCACTGCCGGGCGCACGCCCTCCCACGCTTCGGGCGGTCGGGGCGGCATGAAGCGGTTTTCGCCGCCCGTGTCGGCGCCGTAGGGGATGCCGCGGAAGCAGAAGATGTCGCGCAGCACGAAGCCGCGCACCTTGCCGTAGGCGGTTTGGGCCACGGCGATGTTTTCGCCGATGAAGAGCTGTTGTGCGTCGGGGTCGGGGTGCCGCTCGGCGCCTTGCGCCGGGAAGACGCAGAGTGCCAGCGCACAGGCGCCTGCGGCGATGGCCGAGGCGCGGCGGAAGAAGTCGGAAGGTGATTTCATTCGGGGTCGGTAAAATGTGAAAGGTCGGAACGGTGCGAATCGGATTTCTCCGAATCAAAGGTAGCTCTTATTATCAGATGAAATTGATATTATTTTAACCAAATATAATCCTTTCTTGTAGGTTTTTCAATGTTGTATTGATGATGTATTGCTGTTGATTGTATTTATATTATTGATTAACAATTATTTAAATGTTGCTTTTGCAAAATTGTATTTATATATAGGTGTGCGGAATATTATTATCTATTTTTTGCAATTTGGAATTAATCGTTATATTTGTGCAAACCAACTTGACGAACCTGACTATGGAGATTCTTCGCGAAAGCACGCCGTTGACTGATAACGACTGCTTTATGATTTTTTCCCGGAAGAAGGCCTGTTTCGACTTCCCGCTGCACACCCATCAGGAGATGGAGCTCAACTTGGTGATGAACGCTGCGGGGGCCTCGCGCGTGATCGGCAATCATGTCGGACGCATCGGCGACATGGAACTGGTGCTCGTGAGCGGCGACACGCCCCACGCCTGGTTCACCGACCGCTGCGAGTCGGAGGAGATTCATGAAATCACGTTGCAGTTCAGCCCCGATCTGCTGGACGACAAGCTGCTGAACCGCAATCCGATGGCTGCGCTCAAATCGCTTTTCGCCGAAGCGCGGCGCGGGGTGCTCTTTTCGCGCGAGACGACCGAACGCATGGCGCCGCGCATCAAGGAACTCTACGAACAGGGCGCGGTCGGGGGGATGAAGCCGCTGTTGGACATGATCATGATTCTGAACGATCTGTCGCTTTCGCACGACCGCGAGGTGCTCTCCGACGTGACGTTCGTCCAGAAGAAACTCAAGTCGCATTCGGCCCGCCTCGAAACGGTCTTCGCCTACATGAGCCAGAACTTCCACCGCCAGATCTCGCTCTCGGAGGCGGCGGCGCTCATCAACATGTCCGACGTCTCGTTCAGCCGCTTCATCAAGAAGGTGACCGGACAGAGTTTCATCGACACGCTCACCGAAATCCGGCTGGGACATGTGGCCCGCATGCTCATCGACACCGACATGACGATCGCCGAGATCGCCTTCTGCTGCGGTTTCAACAACATGGCCAATTTCAACCGCATCTTCAAACGCAAGAAAGGGATGCCGCCGCACAAGTTCCGAACCCTGTTTCTACCGAAGAAAGTCTTCGTCTGAAAAAGTCGACATCCGGAGCGGAAAGCCCCGGATGTTCTGTTTGGTGCTTTGAGTATCGGTTTTAGATAAGAATGTATCAAACCGGGCGGGCGGGTTTGTCTACTTTTGCTTTAGAGAAAGTGCGGCCCTGTCCGGACGGAGACGATTCCGCGCGGGAGGGTTGCACCGGCAAGAAAAACCAACCTAAACCTAAACCTTTATGCGAAAACTTTTGCTTCCTCTGTTCTGCGTATGTGCGGGGGCCTTGCTGGGCGGTTGCTACGAGAACGAATCGTCGGCGCCTGACATGGTCGATCCGTGGCTGCGCGAACGCACGCCGGTGAGCTTCCGGCTGGAGAATCAGATCGGAGAAGCCGTCATCACCCACGATTGGCGGCATGACGACGAGGGTGCCGTGTCGGTGCGGCTCGTCACGGGCGCCATCAACGATATGGCGGCGGTCAAGGTGGAGGGTATCGAACTGCAGTACGGCGCTACGGCCTCGGTACAGGCGGGCAGTACGCTGGACCTGAGCAGCGGCAAGGGTTCGTTCGTCGTAACCGCCGAGACGGGCGAAACGCGCGAGTATAGCGTCTCCTACAGCGCTTTCGAAGAGCCGCTCGAGGGCGTCTATCTGTTCGATCCCCGCGGCGGTATTCTCGACGGCAGCGCTCCGAAGAGCGCATTCATTGTGCTCGGAGGTTTCGACGGCAGTATCGTCATGTCGACGGCTATGGACAAATGGTGGCAATGGGGCGAAGGATACATGCCTACCGACGAGGACGACAATACGGTCAGCTTCAAGCTCGCCCGCGTCGACGAGCAGACGGGCGTGAGCTACGGCACGATCCTCAACCTGCCGGGCGACGATGGCAAATGGGCCAATTACATGTATCAGAACAAGTCTGAAAAGGATGTGAATGGCAAGTACCGCATTCTGCCCAAGGGCAAGGCGCGCTGGGCGAAGAATCCTTCTTCGGGCGATGTTACCTTCTATGCCTGGGAGGACGCCGACTGCACGACCCCGCTCTGGACGTCGAAGCAGTTGGGGGGGGGAACTCACGATTTTTGGGACAAGCAGGTTCCGGTAGACGGTTTGTCGTTCTACCGCGAACATCCGGGTCCTTTCACCAACGGGATGGACGATTGGTCGGACGATCGTTGGTATGTGAACAACATCCGCCATACGTTCTATCTGATGAAGAAGTCGTCGGACAAGCCGCTCGACAACCACGACGCGCTGCTTGAAAACGAGTATTGATGCTTCCGGTCATGTTACCCATGCAATCTTTCGGTGATTCCGTCCGGCGCTTCCTGCGTCTGTTCTGTGCGGCGGTCTGCTGCATAGGAATCGCTGTGTCGATGCCGGCGTGCGGCGGCAGCGACATAGAGATTCCGTCCCCCCCCCTCAAGCCGCAGCCTGACGGCGGCGGAAACCAGGGCGGCGAAGACGGCGGCGGAACCAATCCCGACAATCCCGACAATCCCGAGCCCGACAATCCCGAGCTCGTCCGCCTTACGATGGTGGACCCCGTGGCCACGGCCGAAACCAAAGCCCTCTATTCGAATCTGTGGGCGGTGGCGGCCCGCGGCTTCATGTTCGGCCATCACGACGATCTGTGGTACGGCCGCTATTGGTACGACGAGCCGGGCGGCTCGGACACCAAGGCCGTCTGCGGCGACTATCCTGCCGTCTTCAGCGTCGATCTGGCGTCGGTGATGGACAACCGCGCTTCCTACGACTACGACAAGCGCGAGAACGCCATCCGGCGCCGTGTGATGCTGGAAGCCCATGCCCGCGGCGAGGTCATCGTGGCCTGCTGCCACCTGAACAATCCCGTGACCGGCGGCGATTCGTGGAACAACAGCAACGATAACGTGGTGGCTTCGATTCTGACCGAAGGTTCCGCGCAGCATACGGCCTACCTGGGCTGGCTCGACCGCCTGGCCGACTTCGCACTCGATCTCAAAGCCGCCGACGGCACGCTCGTTCCCTTTGTCTTCCGTCCCTATCATGAACACACGCAGACGTGGTCGTGGTGGGGCTCGAAATGCACCACCGAGGAGCAGTTCATCGCTCTTTGGCGGATGACCGTGCGCCATCTGCGCGACACGCGCGGGGTACACAATCTTATCTATGCCGTCTCGCCGCAGATGGACGGCGAGTATGCCGATGCGAAAGGGCGCCTGCTTTTCCGCTGGCCGGGCGACGAATGGGTCGACTTCATCGGCATGGACTGCTACCACGGTCTCAACACCGCCGCCTTCTCCTCCAATCTGAAAGCCATCTCGGCCCTTTCGCTCGAAAAGCGCAAGCCCTGCGGTGTGACCGAAACGGGCCAGGAGTCCTTTACCAATGAGGATTACTGGACTCGGTGTCTGTTGACGCCGCTCACCGGCCAGCGGGTCTCGATGGTGGTCATGTGGCGCAACAAGTATGTCGGCCCCAACGAATCCGACAAGCATTTCTACTCTGTCTATCCGGGACATCCCTCCGAGGAGAATTTCCGGATCATGTACTCCCGCTCCCGTTCGCTCTTCAGCGCCGATCTTCCGCCGATGTACCGGATGGTCGAAGGGGTGACGGTCGAGTGCCCCGATTTGCAAACAACCTAAAACAACCTTAAATCCTATGGTAAAAATCTTCAAAACGTCCTTGTTGTACGGGCTGATGCTCCTGCTGGGCGTGCTGTTTCCCTCGGGGGCGGCGGCGCAGTCGCAGGTGACGGGTACCGTCAAAGATGAGAATGGGGCCGCTTTGGCGGGTGTTACCGTCATGGTGAAGGGCACCGCGACCGGTGCCATCACGATGTCCGACGGCCGGTATGCGATCAAGGCGTCGGGCGACGACGAACTGGAGTTCTCGTTCATCGGCTATACGTCGCACAGCGAACGCGTCGGCGTGCGGAGCGTCATCGACGTAACGCTGCAGGAGGAGGCCATCATGGCCGAAGAGGTCGTGGTGACGGCCTATGCCGTGCAGAAGAAGGTGAACGTGACGGGTTCGATCTCTTCGGTGAAGGGAGCCGACCTCGTTTCCACCCCCGTGGCCAACATCTCCAATGCGCTGATCGGCAACACGCCCGGCGTGGGCGGCTTGCAGGCTTCGGGCGAACCGGGCCACAATGCCGCCGACATCCGCATCCGCGGCGTAGCGACCTACGGCTCCGCGGCGCCGCTGATCGTCATCGACGGTGTGGAGCAGTCGTCGGAGCAGGCGATGGCCGAGCTCAATGCGATGGATGCCAACGAAATACAGGGTATCAGCGTGCTGAAAGACGCTTCGTCGACGGCCGTTTACGGCATCCGAGGCGCCAACGGCGTCATCATCGTGACGACGCGCCGCGGCAACACGGGTGCGCCGACCGTCAATTTCTCCTTGAACTACGGTTTCACGTGCGCTTCGGCCTTGCAGAAGGGCGTGAACTCCTACGAATACGCCCTGCTGCGCAATGAGGCGATCCGCCACGAACAGAACAGCTTCGCCGGTAACGAGGGCCTGTCGACCTACATCTTCGACGACTACGATCTGTGGAAGTTCAAGAACAACCGCGACTATACGCCGGTCGAGGTGGACGCCATGACCAACCTTTCGCCCGAGAAGCGCGAGCAGCTCAAGCGTTCGCCGGCGCTCTACTACGCCAGCCGCGACCTCTACAAGGAGATGTTCGACCGCGTGGCGCCGCAGATGCAGGTCAATGTCAACGTGGCGGGCGGCACCGAGCGCGTGAAGTATTTCGTGTCGTTCGGCTACTTCTCGCAGGACGGCATCACCACCGACTACACCTACCACGACGCCCGCACCGGGTCGTCGTTCGACCGCTACAACTTCCGTTCGAATTTCGACATCCAGATCGCCAAGCGCTGGAAGGTGTCGGTCAACACGGCCGGCCAGTTCGGCCGTTCGGAGGGTCTGAGCAGCGGCAACGATCCCTATGACCTCTCGGCCCGCTACAAGGCCATCATGCAGTATATCTACGAGGCGAATCCCTTCATTTCGCCGGGCATGGTCGACGGCCATCTGATCGATGCGTTCGCCGGAACGGCCGGTTCGCCGACCAACCCGCTGGGCATCAAGACCGGCAGCTCGCTCGGCTCGCAGAACGCCATCGTGAGCCTGCTGACCGCCGGCACCAATACGATCTACAACTCGCTGCTGGACAATACGGTCAAGCTCGAGCACTCGATGGACTACATCGTCGACGGCCTGCGCATCTACGGTACGGTCAACTACCAGGACAACTACAACCGCACGGTGCGCTACCGTCCCTCGATTCCGACCTACTCGGTGCAGCGCAATCCCGACGATCCGACCCTCTATCAGTTCTTCGGCGGCGGCATGGGCGGCGGTTCGTTCGAGTCGTGGGGCTACAGCAACTGGAACAAGCTCTATCTCGACGCGGGCATCGACTGGTCGGGCAGCTTCAACGACCACAACATTTCGGCGCTCCTACTGGCCAAGGCCTCGCGCTATACGATGCCGAGCGACTCCTACAACGTGCCTTCGGGCGTGATGGGCTTCGTGGGCCGCGTGACCTACAACTACAAGAACCGCTACATGGCCGAAGTCAATGTCGGCTACAACGGTACGGAGCAGTTCGCCAAGGGACACCGCTTCGGCTTGTTCCCCGCCTACTCGGTGGGCTGGGTGCCGACCAGCGAGGAGTTCTTTCCGCAGAACGACATTCTGACGTTCCTCAAGGTCCGCGCTTCGTACGGTGAGGTCGGCAACGACCGCCTGGGCGGCAGCCGCCGTTTCTACTACCTGCCGAGCACCTACAACCTCAACCAGGGCGGCTACTGGCTGGGTTCGTCGAACGGTTCGTCGTCCAATCCCTACTGGGCCGGTGCCACGGAGGGCGTGATCGGCAATCCGGACATCACGTGGGAGCGCGCCCGCAAGTACGACGTGGGTCTGGAGGCCCGCCTGTTCCGCGACCGCCTTTCGATCACGGCCGACTGGTTCCGCGAGGACCGCAACAACATCCTCACGACGCTCGGCACGATTCCGGGCATCTACGGTGTGGATTCGGGCAGCGTGCCTCCCGTCAACGTGGGTATCACGAAGAACCAGGGTTTCGAACTCCAGGTAGCCTGGGAGGACCGCAAGGACGACTGGCGCTACGGCGTGAGCGGCGACGTGAGCTTCGCGCGCAACAAGATCGTCTACAAGGCCGAAGCGCAGAATCCCTATCCGTGGATGAACCAGACGGGCTTTTCGATCGGTCAGCGCTTCGGTCTGAAGACCGACGGACTCTACAATACGCCCGAGGAGCTGGCCAATCGTCCCTACAACACCTTCAACGGCAACCGCGCCACGCTGGGCGACATCCGCTATGTCGACCTGAACGGCGACGGGCTGATCGACAACAAGGATATTGCGCCGATCGGCTATCCCAACTATGCCGAGTACCATTTCAACGCTAAGGCGATGGTGGGCTGGAAGGGCTTCGACCTGCGCGTGCTCTTCGTCGGTTCGGCCAACGGGTCCTACTATCTGAACAAGGGCTACACGATGCCGTTCTTCAAGAAGGCCGGCAACGCCTGGAAATGGATGTACGACGGCCGCTGGACGGCCGAGCGCTATGCCGCCGGCGAGAAGATCACCTATCCGCGCATGGTCTTCGACCCCAATACGGAGCACTACAACTATCTCCAGAGCGATTTCTGGATGAGGTCGAGCAACTATTTCAAGATCAAGAACATCGAATTGGGTTATACGTTCGACATGAGCCGCGGCAAGCTGGCCCGGAGCCGCATACGCGCGCTGCGTCTCTACTTCAACGCCAACAACGTCTATACTTTCGACAACGCGTTGAAGGAGTTGGGCATCGACCCCGAGGGCTCGGACGGCAGCACCTACATCTACCCGTTGACGAGCACGTTCACTTTCGGCGTCAACCTGAAATTCTAAAACCTTCCGAAGCTGATTATGAAAAAAATACTTGTTTCCATGATGCTGCTGGGCTCGCTGGGGCTGTTCTCCTGCCAGGACATGTTCCTCCAGATGCCCGATACGACCGGCACGGTGGACCTCAAGGAGGTCTACGGTTCGGCCAAGAACGCCAAAAGCGCGCTGATGACCTGCTACCGCCAGTCGCTGCTCCACGGTCTTCCGGGCGGCTGGGGCGTCGGGCACGGTACGCTGGGCGCGCTCTGCGGCGAGGTGTCGCGCGGCTACTCGTGGCACGGCACCTATACCATCACCCAGTCGGGTCTCGACGTGAACGGTACGGACGGCTCGGATGCCGGTTCGGAACATTTCGGCAACAACTGGGCCTATATCCGCGACTGTTTTCTCGTGAAAACCAACATCGACCGCGTGCCCGACATGACGCAGGAGGAGAAAGACTACATCAAGGCCGAGGTCACGGCGCTGATCGCCTACCGCTACATGGGCATGTTCTACCGCTACGGCGGTCTGCCGATCGTGCGCAAGGACTTCGCCAATGCGGCCGAGCCTGCCGTGAACGTGGGCCGCTCCTCGCTGGAGGATACGCTCGACTACATCCTCGAACTCTGCGACGAGGCCTACGACGGGCTTCCCGAGGGCGACTGGAGCGCTGCCGACCAGGGGCGCATGACGCGCGGCGCCGTGCTGGCCATCAAGGCCCGTACGCTGCTCTTCGCGGCCCGTCCGCTCTTCAACTCGGCGACGCCCTATCTGAGCGGCGCGCACGACGAGCTGGTATGTTTCGGCTCGACCGACGAGACCCGCTGGCAGCAGGCCATCGAGGCCAACGAGGCGGTGCTGGCGTGGGCCGCCGCCAACAACTATGCGCTCATCAACACGGGCGCGGCCGGCGAGGGACAGCCCAACCCCAACGCTTTCGACGATTATGCGACGGCCACTTCGACGCCCGCCAACCGCGAGGTGCTGCTGGCCTACAAGAACAACGACACCAACATGTGGTCGTGGCCTGCGAGCGCCATCTTCTACTACAACAACTATTCGCCTTACTGGGGCAACAACCGCTATGACACCGACCAGAGCGGTCTGATGACCAACTTCCTGGAGTTCTACTACAAGGCCGACGGTTCGGATTACGCCAACTGGCCCAAGCTCGGCGAGCCGGCGCCCCGGCCTGTCGAGGAGTGGCTGGCCAACATCGAGGCGATCGAGCCGCGCGCCAAGGCCGACAACATCTTCATCGGCTTCGACGCTTTCAACAACCAGGGCGATTCGCGCTGGACGGCGCTGAACTGGGGCCGTCAGACGGCCAATGCCAGCAAGGACAACAACTTCCCCGGCGCCCAGGGCGAGGGCAGGGGCTGCGCGGCCCCCACGAAGTTCTACTACAAGGCCGGTTCGCGCGTGTGGTACGAACAGCCGCTTTTCCGCATGGCCGAAATCTATCTCAACCTGGCCGAAGCCTACAACGAGAAGGGCAATGCGGCCAAGGCGCTGGAGAACCTCAACAAGGTGCACAACCGTGCCGGCCTGCCGGCCATCGCCGAGACCGGCCAGGATGCGCTGCGCAAGCTGATCCGCCGCGAACGTGCCATCGAACTCTACCGCGAGAACCACCGCTACTACGATGTGAAGCACTGGAAGGACGAGAACATCGCCAACGGCATCATCGGCGGCAAGATGCGCGAATTGCAGTTCAAGATCAAGTCGGGCCATTCGGGTTCGTTCAACCTCCGGGAGGCTGTCGAGTCCTACTGGGACGCCGTGGCCTACGAATCGACCTGGAATCCCAAGATGTACCTTGAGCCGATTCCGCAGTCGGAGATCAACAAAGGGACGCTGGTGCAGAACCCCGGTTATTAGTCTTCGCAGCCTTTTACTTAAAAACAGATTCGACCATGAACAAATACATCATCCATACCTTGCTTCTTGCGGGATTCGTCTCGCTGGGCACGGCTTCCGCCCGAAGCGGACAGCCGGCGGCCGACAGCGCGCATGTCCAGGCGCCGGCGGGCCCCGAAATGCTCTTCGGAACGTCGTCCGCACGCACGACGGGTGCCATCTCCTCGGTCGGCGGCGAGACGCTCCGCAAAACGACGGCGACCAACCTCACGAACAGCTTCGCCGGACAGTTCGCCGGCATGACGCTTTTCCAGGGGTCGGGCGAGCCGAGCAACGACATGGCCAGCTGGCTCATCCGCGGCATCGGCTCCTACGGCAACGCCAACTATAACAGCGCCAAGATCTTCGTCGACGGCTTCGAGGTCAATGCCAGCTACATCGCCTACCTCTCGCCGGCCGAGATCGAGCGCGTCTCGGTGCTCAAGGACGGTGCGGCGCTGGCCATCTTCGGCGAGCGCGGCGCCAACGGCGTGATCTGGATCGAAACCAAGCGCGGCCAGGTGGGTCCGGTCAAGGTGAGCGCTTCGGTGCGCTACGGCGTGCAGCAGGCCACTACGATGGCCAAGCCGCTCGACTCCTACGGCTATGCCACGCTCTACAACCAGGCCGTGAGCAACGACGCCGGCTTCTGGAATCCCTACTACAGCAGCGGGCAGTTGGAGGCCTACCGCAACGGCACGGGCACCAACGTCGACTGGCAGGACGAGACGCTGCGCAAGGCGGGCTACACGATCGACGGCGACGTCGCCGTGCGCGGCGGAACCGAAGCGGCCCGCTACAATGTGATGCTCAACTATCTCAACCAGCAGGGTCTCTACGACGTGAAGCGCAGCGACGCGCGGTCGAACCGCATGTACGAGCGCTACAGCCTGCGCGCCAACCTCGACTTCAAGGTCTTCCGCTTCATCGAGGCACGCGTCGACCTGGGCGGCCGCATCGAGCGCGGCCGGCGCCCGAACATCGGAACCGACGACCTGTTCTACAACCTGTCGCGCTATCCGTCGAACATCTACGAGGTGTGGGACAACGCCGAGCGCACCCGCTGGTCGGGCACGTCGGTCTACAACAGCAACCCCGTGGCGTCGGTCAACGCCCTGGGATGGCGTCAGAACCAGTCGCGCGTGCTGCAGGGCAACTTCGAGCTGGTGGAGCGGCTGGATTTCATCACGCCGGGTCTCTACCTGCGCGAGGCCTTTTCGTTCAACACCCTCACCAACAGCGGCTACAGCAAGACGCGCAACTATGCCCGCTACCAGAACGGCGAGCGCACGACCACCGACGAGGACACCTCGCTGCAAGCCAGCGGCTACGGTTCGGACGGCATGGAAGACTGGAAGCAGGGCAAGATCGTGCTGGGCTATGACAACACCTTCGGCCGCCATGCGCTGAGCGCTGCCGCCAATTTCCACATCTCGGCCTACAACGGCGACGGCTACTTCTCCTACAAGTACCACTATCTGAATCTCAACGGCCGCGTCAACTACAGCTATGCCGACCGCTACATCGCCGAATTCGGCTTCTCCTACTTCGGCAACGACGCCTTCGCGCCGGGCAACCAGTGGGCCTTCTATCCTTCGGTGTCGGCCGCCTGGGTGGTTTCGAACGAGGCGTTCCTGAAAGATTCGAAGAGCGTCGATCTGCTCAAGCTGCGTCTGTCGTACGGCCGGAGCGGTTTTGCCGATTCGGGCGCGACGGGCGCCCTGTCGGGCTATTCGTCGAACGGCCGCTATCTGTTCAAGGACTACTATACCGATTCCTACGTCGGAGCGTTCTATATGGGCAACCCCGAAGGACAGTGGCAGGGGTCGCTCGTGCAGATGTTCATGCCCAATCCCGACGTGCATGCCGAAAAGAGCAACAAGTACAACATCGGTATCGACGCCTCGCTGTTCGGCAAGCTCCATATTACGGCCGATGCCTTCCTCGACAAGCGCACGGACATCCTGACGCTCGACAACTCGATGATGGGCTACTACGGCAAGAACTACTACTTCAACAACGTCGGCAAGATGACCAACAAGGGCTTCGAGGTGAGTGCCCTGTGGTCCGACCAGCGCGGCGACTGGGGCTATGCGATCAACGGTTCGGTGTCGTTCAACCGCAACAAGATCGACTACATGGCCGAGGTGGCGCCGATGTACGGCTACAACGCTCAGACGGGCCGTCCCTACGGTACGCTGATCGGTCTGGTGGCCGACGGTTTCTATGACATCGACGACTTCGAGGCCGACGGCACGCTGCGCGCCGATCTGCCGCAGCCCATGTTCGGAGCCGTCCGGCCGGGCGACCTGAAGTACCGCGACCTGGACAACAGCGGCTTCATCGACCAGAACGACGTGACGAAGATCGGCAAGTCGCTCCATCCCGAATGGACCTATACGCTGGGTGCGCAGTTCAACTACCGCGGTTTCGACCTGAGCTTCCTGCTGCACGGCATTGCCGGCGCTTCGTTCAGTCTGATGGACAACGCCGTACAGACCCGCGCGTTCGTCGACAACGGCAACGCCTTCCCGATCGCCGAGGGTGCCTGGGCCTACTATCCCGAACAGGGCATCGACACGCGCGAGACGGCCACCTATCCGCGTCTGACGACGCAGAGCAACGACAACAACTACCAGTTGAGCTCGTTCTGGGTCAGAAGCCGCAACTTCCTGCGCGTGCGCAACATCGAGTTGGGTTACAGCTTCAGGCACCACGCGAAGTTCCGGGCCGCGGGCATCAGCGACTTCCGCATCTATCTCAACGTGACCAATCCTTTCACGGCGAGCGGCCTGATGTCCGACTACCGCATCGACCCGGAGCTGCTTTCGTACCGCTATCCGGTGTTGAAAAGCTACAACATCGGCGTAAACCTCACTTTCTAACCTAATCATCGACGTTACCATGAAAGCAAGATCCATATTCAAGTCGGCGTTCGTTTCGGCACTTGTCGCGACCGGTGTCGGATGCAGCGATTTTCTCGATACGAGCCTCGACCAGAACGCAACGGGCGAGACGATCGAGACGACGCTCAGTACGTTGTGGAATTTCGGCAATGCGTTCTATACGCCGGTCGGCTACGGCTTCACGATGCTCGACGGCAACCTCTTCGCCGCCGCCACCGACGAGGCGCAGCAGACCCTCGTGCAGAGCGATGCCACCTATTTCAACAAGGGAGTCATCAACGCCAACCTCAATCCGTTGTCGAACCTCTATACCAACTATTACGAGGGCATCCGGGCGGCCAACCACTTCCTCGAATACACGGCCGGCGGCAAGGGCGAGTACATGGTGGGCATGAACCGCGATACGATCTCCGACCGTCCGAGCTACGAGCGCGACCTGGCGTCGCTGCGCTGGTACCGGGCCGAGGCGCACGTGGCGCGGGCCTATTACTATGCCGAGCTTATCAAGATGTACGGCGGCGTGCCCATCGTCGAGACGCAGTATGCGGCCGGGAAGTTCTACCCCCGCGCCAAGTACGACGAGGTGGTGGAATACATCGTTTCGCAGATCGACGGATGCAAGGACGAGCTGGCCGTCGACTGGAGTTCGTTCAACGACCGCAACGGCCGCTTCACGCTGGGCGCCGCCCTGGCCATCAAGGCCCGCGTGCTGCTCTACGCCGCTTCGCCGCTGCACAATCCTAACAACGATCCGAAGCGCTGGGAGCGGGCGGCCGCCGCGGCCTACGAAATCATCTCGCATCCCGAGCTGAGCTATTCGCTGGCCAGCGATTACGGCGCCTATTTCCAGGGCAACAACAGCCTGGCGAGCACGGAGACCATCTATGCCGTGCGGCGCGAGCAGTCGAGCAACATGGAGACCAAGAACTATCCCATCGCCACGCAGGGCGGAGCTTCGGGCGTGACGCCGACGCAGAATCTGGTCGACGCCTACGAGCTGATCGGCGCCGCGGACCCGGCGGATCCCTATGCCAACCGCGACCCGCGCCTGGCGGCGAGCATCGTGACCAACGGCAGCCGCTGGAACGGCCGCACGATCGACCAGTCGGCCGGCGGCAGCGACGACATGTCGAAGCCCAACGCAAGCCGCACGGGCTACTACCTCAAGAAGTTCCTCACCGACGACCTCGACCTCACGCACGGCGCCAAGGCGCAGCACAACTGGGTGGCCTACCGTTATGCCGAAGTGCTGCTCAACTACGCCGAGGCGATGAACGAGGCCTACGGTCCCGACGCCTACGGCCCTGCGGGCTATTCGCTTTCGGCCCGCGATGCGCTTCAGCTGGTGCGTGACCGCGCGAGTGCCGGGCTGCCCGTGGTGACGACGACCGATCCGGCCGAGTTCCGCAAGGCCGTCAAGCACGAGCGCCGCATCGAGCTGGCGTTCGAGGATCACCGCTATTGGGACCTGTTGCGCTGGAAGGATGCGATGGAGGTGCTCAACAAGCCGGTGCGCGGCGTGAAAGTGACCAAGACGGGCGAGAACGCCTGGTCGTACAAGGTGGCCGACGTTGCCGGCCGCACCTTCCTCGAACGGAACTACTACATGCCCTTCACGCGTTCGGAAGTGGTGAACTCCCACCATACGCTCGAGCAGAATCCCGGTTATTAATTCAATTCCATATTCGAGAAAATCATGAAAAACAGACTGTTTTTGTTGCTGGCGGCGTTCTGTGCATTGGCTTTCACGGCCTGCGAGGGGGACGGCGACGCCGACTACGGATTCTCCAGGATCTATATGCCGCAGGCGCTTTCGACCGGCGGACTCGACAACTCCTACGCTGTGCCTGCGAGCAGCAGCGTGAACACCTACAACTTCCGGGTCGAGGAGGGCGAGGTGCGCATCATCCTGGGCGTCATGCGCTCGGGAAGTTTCGACAAGGCCGGCGGTTTTACGGTGAAAGTCGGCGTCTCGCTTCCGGCGACGGCCGAAGCCGCGGCCGCTTTCGGCGGCGAGGCGATGCCCGAGGTCTATTCGCTGCCCGAATCGGTGACCGTGCCGAAAGGCCGGAGCGGCGAATCGTTCTACCTGGCCATCCCCGTGTCGTCGCTGACCCGGTCCGAATATGCCGGCAAGAAGTGGGTCCTGGCGGTCGGCATCTCCGAGCCTTCGGCCTACGAACTGGCCGAGCGGGGAACGGTGACCGCCGTGGTGGTCGACGTCGATGCGCTGAAAGCCCTGCTGTAATCATCTTTTACGAACCCCGATGAACCGATATGCCTCTTGTAAGGGAGGCATATCGTTCATGAAAACCAAACGAACCATGAAAAAAGCGATCCTGTCCTTGCTTGCACTCTGCTCGGTGGCGGGCATGCGGGCGCAGATCCGTTCGGTCGAACCGTCGGCCGCAACGGCGAAGCGTTACGAACGCATCGACTTCACCGTGCGTCTCAAGGCGACCTACTCGAATGCCTTCCTGCAGGAGGAGGTCGCCCTCGACATGCTCATCCGCACCCCCGGGGGCGAGGAGCGCCTGCTCCCGTGCTACTGGGTCGAGGGCGCGTCCGGCCAACTCTCGCGCTGGGAGGCGCGCTTCATGCCTCAGCAGGCGGGCGAATATGCCCTCCGGTTCCGGCTGACGGAACGCGGCCGGCAAACTTCGCTCTCGAAGCCCGTGCGGCTCGCCGTGCGGCAGGAGGCCGCCGGACACGGCATACTCCACACACGCGACTATTGGACGCTGGTCTACGACGACGGCACGCCTTTCCGCGGCGTGGCGGAGAACATCTGCTGGGAGTCGCGCGCCAACGACGACTCGCGCTACTTCAAGGAACTGCACGAGCAGCACGACAAGTACAACTACGACTACATGCTGCCGCTGTTCGCCCGCAACGGCGGCAACTTCATCCGCGTGTGGATGTGCGGCTTCAATTTCCCCATCGACCAGCAGGATCACTTCAACAACCACCGCTACACCCCCTCGGACGCCTACTACAACCCGAGCGCCGTGGCGCGGCTCGACCATTTCGTCGGGCTGTGCGAGGAGCTGGGCGTGCACGCGATGCTCTGCATGGGGCAGGGCGCCGTGCGGGCCGACCGCGCCTTCTTCACCGACGAGGAGCCGGCGCGCCGCTTCATGAACCGCCTGCGCTACATCGTCGCTCGCTGGGGCTGCAGCCCGGCCATCGGCATGTGGGAGTTCTTCAACGAGATCGACAACATCCAGCACCGCAACGCCGGAGGTCCCATTCCGGCCGAGGAGATCGTGGCGTGGCATGCCCGCATGAGCAAGTATCTGAAGAGCATCGATCCCTACGGACACCCCGTCACGACGTCGATCTCGCACCGCGACCTCGAGGGTCTCAACTCGGTACCCGACCTCGACATCAACCAGAAACACATCTATTGCAACACGGGCGGCATTCCGGCGGAGATACTCCGCTACGAAAACCGCTTCGGAAAACCCTACGTGATCGGCGAATTCGGCTACGAGTGGGACTGGTCGAAGAATTTCGACGAGTTCGGCGAGGAGATGGACCGCGACTTCCGCCGCGGCCTCTGGTACGGCATCTTCTCGCCCACGCCCCTGACGCCGATGAGCTGGTGGTGGGAGTATTTCGAGAACCGCGGCCTGATGCCCTATTTCCGCGGCGTGCGCCTGATCTCCGACCGCATGCTTGCCGACGGCAAGGGTGCTTTCGAGCAGCTTTCGGTGATCTGCCCGCCCGCCGAGGCGATGGCCGTCCGGTGCGGCGAAACGATCTACGTATATCTTTACAACAATTCGTCCGAAGCGCTCGGCCGCACGCCGCTCACCGTCAATCTGGCCGCCCGGGGCCGGTACGCCGTGCAGTCGTTCGATCCGGCATCGCTCGCTTTCGCCGGGCACGGGGCCATCGGGACCGAGGGCCGGTTCGTGCTCGACGGCGTGGAACTCGCGCCTTACGGGGAGCGTATCTACATCTTCACTCCGATCCGATAAGCAAGTAAAACTATGCGCATAAGCACATTCATCATGGCCCTTTCCGCATTCGCAGCGGCGGAGGAAGCGGCCTTCGCCCAGAAACAACCCGCGCTTTCGTCCAACTTCGGACTGGTCGCCCCGCAGCCTGCCGACGAACTGCCCAAGGCGCAGACGCCGCCCCAACAGCCCGTCCGCAAGGCGAAGCGTGCGGCCGAGAGCCGCCTTGCGCCGCGCGACGGCTCCTCGTGGGAACTCGCCCAAGGGTGGGAGCTCACCGAGGCCGACAACCTTGTGACGGCCGGAGAATCGATCTTCGGCTCCTCTTTCGACACCTCGGCGTGGTACAACGCCGTTGTGCCCGGTACGGTGCTCACCTCGCTCGTCGAAGCGGGCGTCTATCCCGATCCCTACTATGGATTGAACAATTTGGCCATCCCCGAGAGCCTGTGCCGCACGGAGTGGTGGTACCGCATCCGGTTCGACCGCCCGGCCGCCAGCGACGGCCGCCGCGTGTGGCTCTGTTTCGAGGGAATCAACTACCGCGCCGATGTCTGGCTCAACGGCCGCAAGCTCGGCACGATCGACGGCGCCTTTGCGCGCGGCCGGTTCGATGCGACCGAATGCTTCGAAGCCGAGAACGTGCTGGCCGTGAAGATCTGTCCGCCGCACAACCCGGGCATTCCGCACGAGCAGTCGAAAAAGGCGGGCCGCGGTCCCAATGGCGGACAGCTCTGTCTGGACGGTCCGACCTTCATCAGTTCCGAGGGCTGGGACTGGGTGCCCGGCATCCGCGACCGCAACATCGGCATCTGGCAGCGCGTCGTGCTCGAATATACGGGCGACGTGACCCTCTCCGACCCCCATGTGGTGACCGACCTGCCGCTGCCCGACACCTCGTCGGCCGAGCTGACGGTGAGCGCCACGCTGAAGAACCACGCCGACGCGCCGCGGAGCGTGGTGCTGCACGGTGCGATCGACGGCGGCATCGCCTTCGAGAAGCGTGTCGACCTGGCTCCGGGCGAGAGCCGCCGCGAGTGCTTCGCACCGGCCGACTATCCCGTTTTGCGGGTCGCTTCGCCGCGTCTGTGGTGGCCCAACGGCTACGGGGAACAGGAACTCTATACGATGACGCTCGGCGTCGACGAAGGGGCGGTCCGCTCCGATACGGAGCAGGTGCGCTTCGGCATCCGCGAGCTGTCGTACGAACTGACGGTCGACGCTCCCTCGGGCGAGGAGCTGCGCATCGATTTCGATCCGACCGACGATCTTGTCGACGGACGCTCGCCCTTCGATTCGTTCCATCGTCGCGACGTCGGCGCGGGTGTGGTGGTCCCGGCGCTCAGACCCGAGGTCGACCCGTCGGTGTTCCGCCGTCTGGAGAAGGACGGCGCCTCGCCTTTCCTGGTGGTGCGCTGCAACGGCGTGCGCATCTTCTGCCGCGGCGGCAACTGGGGCATGGACGACGGCATGAAGCGCGTTTCGCGCGAACGTCTCGAACCTGCTTTCCGCCTCCATGCCGAGGAGGGTTTCAACATGGTGCGCAACTGGACGGGCGAGTCGACCGAAGAACTCTTCTACACGCTCTGCGACGAATACGGCATGCTGGTGTGGAACGACTTCTGGTACTCGACCGAGGGCTACAACCAGAATCCCAACGACGAAGACCTCTTCATGGCCAACGCCCGCGAAACGGTGCTGCGTTTCCGCAACCATCCCTCGCTGGCGATCTGGTGCCCCCGCAACGAGGGCTACGCCACGCCGACGCTCGAAGTGCGGCTGGCCGATCTGATCGCTTCGGAGGACGGCACGCGTTTCTACAGCCCCAATTCGCGCTACATGAACCTGCGGACCAGCGGTCCGTGGCACTACCTGGCCGACGAATCGGCGTATTTCCGCGACCTGGCGCACGGTTTCTCGACCGAGCTCGGGACCCCTTCGGTGCCGACGGCCGAGAGCATGCGCAAGTTCATGCCCGAGACCGAGCAGTGGCCCATCAGCGACACATGGCATTATCATGACTTGCATTTCGGCCTGCCCGAATATGTGGAGGCGGTCGACCGCCTCTATGGCCGGGCTGCGTCGCTCGACGACTTCTGCCGCAAGGTGCAGCTCATCAACTACGACAGCCACCGGGCAATGCTCGAGGGGTGGAACAGCCGGATGTGGAATTCGACTTCGGGCGTGCTGCTCTGGATGAGCCATCCCGCCTGGCCGAGCCTCGAATGGCAGACCTATTCGTGGGATTTCGAGACGCACGGGTCGTTCTACGGCTGCCGCAAGGCCTGTGAGCCGGTGCACGTGCAGATGAACCCCCACGACAACGAGGTGCTGGCGGTCAATACCACGCGCGAGACCTTGTCGAAGGCCCGCGTGCGCGTGACGAGCCATACGCTCGCCGGCAAGCGCCTTTCCGTGCAGACGATGCCGGCCGGCGTGGTTGCGGCCAATTCCGCGACGCGTGTAGGCCAAGCCGAAATGCCTGCCGGAGAAGCCTGTTTTCTGGTGCGTGTCGAACTGTTCGCCGGGGGCCGGTGCGTCTCTACGAACGACTACATACGCCGTACGGGCGACGACTTCATGGCGCTGAACGAGGTGCCGGCCGCCGCGCTGCGGGCCCGCAAGCTCGCGCAGCGGGAGGAGAACGGCCGCCGGACGGTGCGTTTCGAGGTTTCGAACCCGTCGCGCTCGACAGCGCTAGCCGTGAAGTTCAACGTGCGGTCGGCGGCGACCGGCGAGGCGGTTTTGCCCGCCTACATCTCCGAGGGCTACATCCATCTGCTGCCGAACGAGAAACGTGTGGTGGAGGCGGAATATGCCGCTCGCAAGGATGTCGTGATCTCGGCCGAGGGCTACAACCTGGAGCGCTGCACGCTGCTGAAGCTCTGACGCTTCCGTGGCGGAATACGGAAAGAGGGGAATCCTTGCGGGATTCCCCTCTTTTTGGATTGTCGGGCGTGCTGCCGGCGGCTCCCGGTTATCCGATAAGTCCGGCCACCTCCATGCACATGCGGCCGTTGTGATAGGGGCATTTCCAGAATCCGGCCTTGTCGTCGCGGCGGTTGATGCTGCCGTCGGGCAGGATGCTCCACCACCATTCGCCGCCCTCGCGGTCGACGAGGTGCCGGCTGATGTAGCTCCAGGTTCTGAGGGCCGGGGCCAGCGCTTCGCGGCGGCCGTGGAACCGGTAGAGGTAGAAAAGCCCCACGACGCACTCGGCCTGCACCCACCAGTGGCGCTCGCGGTCGAGCGTGCCGTCGGCATGGCGTTCGTAGAGCAGGCTGCCGTCTTCGAGATAGCCTTCGAGCGCGGCATCGGCGATGCGGGCGCAGCAGGCGCGTGTGCGCTCGGTGAGGGCGTCGTCGCCCAGCACGAAGGCCGTTTCGAGCATCAGCCACGAAGCTTCGATGTCGTGGCCGAAGGAGTAGACGCCCTCGCTCCGGAGCTGCCAATGCTCGTCGAAAAAGAGCCCGAGGTGCCCCGTGCGTGGATCGGCGATGCGGTCGAGAAAGATCTCCAGCAGGTTGCGGGTCTGGCGGCGCAGCGCCGCGTCGGGCCACACGCGCAGCAGGTTGGTGTAGGCTTCGAGGATGTGAAGGTGGGTGTTCATCGTCCTGCGCTCGTTGGCGTCCTTGTCGCTCAGGCGCATGTCGGCGATGGGCTGCCAGTCGTGTGTGGCGGCCTCCTCGTAGCCGTTGCCGGCCAGGTCGTAGGAGCGGGTCTCGATGGTGCGGTAGAGCGCTGCGGCCTCCTCGGTCGCCTGCGCGTCGCCCGTTGCGCGGGCGTATTCGCTCAGCCCGTAGATGGCGAACGCGAGGGCGTAGAACTGCTTTTTGGTGTCGAGCGGCCGCCCCTGGGCGTCGACCGACCAGAAGACGCCGCCGTACCGGCGGTCGATGAAGTGCTCCAGCAGGTAGTCGCGGGCCTGCGCGGCCGTACGGAGGTACTCCTCGCGCCCCGTTGTGCGGTAAGCCGCCGCGAAGGTCCAAAGGATGCGGCCGCAGAGAATGGCGCTGCGCTCGGCGTCGGGCCGCAGTTCGCCGCGTCCCGTCATGCGGCCGAAGAAGCCGCCCTCGGGGTCGGTCATGTGTGTCTGCCAGAAGGGCAGGATGTTGTCGTGGAGTTCGGCGAGCAGTTCCGCCTTGAGTTGCTTTTCTTCCATGTGGTTATGCTTTGGAGGAGCGGCGCAGAGCCAGCTGTCCGGCGATCGCGGCCACCCGTTTTTCGCCGAGCGGATAGAGCGCGACGAGCAGGATCGCCGCACCGCATCCGGCGGCCGGTATCCAGCTCATCAGCATGCGCAGCCCGACGATCGCCTCGCCGCTTTGGGCCGCCTGGGCCGACGTGTCGTAGCCGTAGGCGGCCAGCAGCCAGAGGATGAGCGCGCTGCCGAAGGCGCCGCCGAACTTCTGGGCCATCGACGACGAGGAGAAGATCAGCCCCGTGGAGCCGTGGCCGTGCCGGAGTTCGGAGTAGTCGGCCACGTCGGCGAACATGCTCCACAGCAGCGGGAAGGTGATGCCTGCGGCGGCCGAGATGACGATCTGCAGCACCAGCATCGTCCAGGCGCCGGCGTTGGTCGCCGGCACGAAGTAGAACGCACCGCTCAGCACGCCCGCGACGGCCATGGCCGCCATGTAGGTCATGCGCTTGCCGATGCGGCGCGAGACGGGCACGGCCAGCGCTACGCCTGCCATGTTGGCGATCTCGCCCACGGCCAGGAAGACGCCGCACGTGAGCAGCAGGCTGCCGCCCAGCAGGTTGTTCGCTCCGACGTAGTCCTTGAAGAAGTAGGCCGCTGCGCCGCCGCGGATCGAATTGAAGAGCAGCACGGCGATCGCCACGCCTAACAGCAGCCACCAGGGGCCGTTGCCGGCCAGGGCCCTGACGTCGCGCAGGATCGATTCGCGGTCGTTGTCGGCCGGAGCGATGCGCTCGCGCGTCCAGCGGAAACAATAGTAGAAGAGCCCGGCGCAGAGCAGTCCGATGACGATCATGGTCCGCTGCCAGCCGGCGGCCTGCGCAGCGGCGGCTTCGGCGGGGCTCAGCGTGCCGGTGTCGCCCGTGAAGAAGCTGCACAGGGGCTCGAAGAGCGCCAGGGCGAGGAACGAACCGCCGTAGGCGAAGAACATGCGGTAGGAGGAGAAGACGGTGCGTTCGGCCGAATCGTCGGTCACCACGCCCAGCATGGCTCCGTAGGGAACGTTGATGGCCGTGTAGACGGTCATCATCAGGATGTAGGTGGCGTAGGCCCACACCAGTTTGGCCCCGTCGCTCCAGTCGGGGGTCGTGAAGGTCAGCACGCCCGCCACGGCGAAAGGCGCGGCGATCCACAGCAGGTAGGGCCGGTAGCGGCCCCACCGCGAGCGCGTGCGGTCGGCGATGAGTCCCATGATCGGATCGGAGACGGCGTCCCAGAGCTTGGTGACGAGCAGCAGCAGGGCGGCGTGCTCCAGGCTCAGTCCGAAGATGTTGGAGTAGAAGAACGGGAGATAGTAGGTGAATATCTTCCAGAACATGCTCGACGACATGTCGCCGAGGCCGTATCCGATCTTTTCGAGGCGGGGTGCTGCCATTCGTATCAGCGTTTGAGATTCTTATCGATGAGTTTCCAGAGTTGTTCGACGCTGCGGCCTGTCGTGAGGCCGTCGGCGGGGGTGTGCAGGCAGTAGTCTACCAGCCGTTCGACGGTGGAGGTGGCCACGTGCAGGCGCGTGTCGCTTGAAGCATAGTAGATGAAGACGCGGCCGTCGGGGTCGGCGATCCAGCCGTTGGAGAAGAGGACGTTCGACACGTCGCCGATGCGTTCTTCGCCCTCCGGACCCATGAACAGGCCTGCCGGTTCGGCCAGCGGCACCCACGGGCGCTCGAGTTCGGTCATGTAGAGGTAGAGCACGTAGCGCAGCCCTGCAGCGCACGAACGCACACCGTGTGCCAAATGGAGCCAGCCGTGCGGGGTTTTGATCGGATGGGGGCCTTCGCCGTTCTTGCCCTCCTTGATGGTGTGGTAGTAGCGGCGGTTGATGATGGTCTCTCCGACGATCTCGGCACGGGCGATGTCGTCGACCAGCGCCCAGCCGATGCCCTGGCCGTTGCCGGTGTCGATGAAGCCGTCCTGGGGGCGGGTGTAGAAGGCGTATTTGCCGTCGACGAACTCGGGGTGCAGCACTACGTTGCGCTGCTGGCTCTTCGACACGAGGTCGGGGAGCCGCTCCCAGTCGACCAGGTTCCGGGTGCGGGCGATGCCGGCCGCAGCGACGGCCGACGAGAGGTCGCCCGGCGCGGCGTCGGGGTCCTTGCGCTCGATGCAGAAGACGCCGTAGATCCATCCGTCTTCGTGGGCCGTGAGCCGCATGTCGTAGATGTTGGTCGCCGGCTCGCCGTATTCGGGCATCCGGATCGGGTAGTCCCAGAACCGGAAGTTGTCGATGCCGTTCGGCGATTCGGCCACGGCGAAGAACGATTTGCGGTCGGCGCCCTCGACGCGGGCCACGACGATGTACTTGTCGTGCCATTTGATCGCTCCTGCGTTCATCACGGCGTTCATGCCGATGCGCTCCATGCAGAAAGGATTGCTCTGCGGGTCGAAGTCGTAGCGCCAGTGGAGGGGCGTGTGCCGGGCCGTGAGGATCGGGTTGCGGTAGCGGGTGTAGATGCCGTTGTAGTGTTCGTCGGGCGTGTTCTTTCGGGTCAGAAGCTCTTCGTGCCGGGCTTCCAGTTCGCTCATGATCACCTTGAAGTCAGTCATTGCGTGCGAATTGAGTTTGATTTATTTTAGGGATGTCGTGTGCGCCATGTCGGTGGCGAACAGGGTTTGGGGCAGGGCATGGAAACGGACGAAGTCGTCGGCCGAGGTTTGGCCCGGGAAGGGCGCGTAGAAGTGTCCCGGCCGGACGGTTTGCAGGGCGTTGCGCCATACGAGCGCGTAGGCGGGGCGGTGGCTGCCGATGCCCCGCAGCAGGACGCCTGTCCACCAGTCGGCTTCGGGCAGGCCCTCGCGGCCCGTTTCGGAGAGGACGCAGGGTTTGCCCAGGCGTTGGGAGAGGGCGGCCATGATGCCCAGCGTGCGGTCGAGCCGGGCCATGAATTCGTCGGCCGAACCACCGTGGTAGGTGTCCAGACCGAGGATGTCGACCCAGGCGTCGCCCGGGTAGCGCTCCATGTATTGGGATTCGTCGTGGCAGGGGTTGGGCGAATAGATGGTGAGCATCGGCACGCCGCGCCGGTGCAGGTGTTCGACGGTCATCTCCCAAAGCGCCTTGTAATCGTCGGTCGTGCAGAGCCGCTGTCCCCACCAGAACCAGCTCCCCGTGTGCTCGTGCCATGGCCGGAAAAGGGTCGGGACGACCGATCCGTCGTCGGTGCGGAGCGACAGCAGGAAGTCGGCCGCGCGGTCGAGCCACCCGACGAAAAGTTCGTGGCGCTCGCCGCCGGGCAGGACCGAACGGACGGCGCGGTCGCTCGTTACGTCCCAGGCGTCGCCTCCCGTGAGGGGGTTGCGCGGGTGCCAGCTGACGGTCGTCAGGCCGCCGCGTGCGAAGTGGCGCAGGATTTCGGTGCGCATGGTGTCGAAAGGCACTCCGTCGAGGTTGCGGCCGGTGCCGAGCTCGATTTCGCCCAGGTCGCAGCCCAGGACGGCGGGATAATCGCCGCATAGTTCTTTCACGTCGCTGCGCCCCTCCTCGTAGGCCCAGTCGCAGCCGTAGAAGGGGAAATCCTGCTGTCCGAAAAGCAGTTCTCCGCGCTTCGAAACGTGGCGCAGTAGTGCGAGGAGTTGTTCGGGAGTCCGGTTGCCGGGTTGTGCGGCTGCGGCGCGGCCGTAGCGGGCGAGCGTCCGGTTGGTTTGCGCGATGGCGCGTATCGTGGCCGTGTCGCAGTCGAAGACCGAGTTGAGGCCCTGTTCCTCCTGTGCGGGGTCGCCGCAGTAGTCGTCGCCGCGCTCCCAGCGGAGGTGTGCGGGCCGTGCCTCGCCGCCCCAGCCCCAGAAGTTGCATCCGGCGAGGATGTCGCCGCAGGCGGCGCTGCGGATGATCTGTGCGAAAAGGTGCCGGTAGTAGGCGTTGCGGGCCGAGGCGGGGGAGTCGGGCTCGAACCGGAAGTTGTCGCGCGGGTAGCCGAACTCCTCGATGACGAGGGGTTTCCGCAGCTCGCGGGCGATCGCGGCGTGGCGGTCGATGTAATCGGTCATGTTGGCGCAGGCCCGGTCGAGATTCTCTGCGATGCTGTCGCGGTCGATCCACTTCCAGTTGTAGGCCCAGATGTGGATGTTGGCATAGTCGATTTCGGGCAGCGCGTGGATGCGGCGCCAGAGTTCGATGTCGTTCTCGCAACCCATCGATCCCTCGCTGCCGGTCGATACCATGTGGTTGGGATCGAGCTCCTTGATGAGCTGCGCCGTGCGGGCGATCCATTCGAAGAAGCGCTCCTTGTTCTCGTCGGAGAAGGCGCGCGGCTCGTTGGCGATCTGCCACGAGAAGATGGCCGGGTCCTCGGCATAGGGGAGTCCGGTGTAGCGGTTGGTGCGGCCGACGATGTGGCGGATGTGGTTTTCTAACAGCAATTTGCAGCTGTCGGCGGCATCCGCTTCGTGGAACTGCCGCACGTAGCGCATGAAGACGTCCCAGCCGTCCCGTCCCGGAACTGGATAGGTGCCGCGGCCGCTCCATTCGAGATACTGGCTGTAGCCGCCGCTCCACTCCCAGGCGTTGGTCAGGTAGAGCACGGCCCGCATGCCGCGTTTGCCCATCTCGGCGAGCAGGAAGTCGAGCCCGTCGAGCGCGCGGTCGTCGTAGACGCCCGGGGCGGTCTGGAGGATGGGTTCGACCTTCGAGACGACCCCTTCGCTGCCCTCCGAACCGACCAGCACCCGCAGGTTGTCGATGCCCGCCGCGTGCATGCGGTCGAGTTCGCGGCAGAGCCGTGCGCGGTCGCAGCCGGGACCTTCGGCGGCGAGCAGGGCGCCGTACCAGAAATTGGTGCCGACGAAGTAGGCGGGCATGTCGTCGGGGCCGGCGAAGCGGCCTTGCTCGACGCGGGCGAAACGGGTCGTTTTCAGAGAGTGGCAGGCCGTGAGTCCGAGCATCAGCAGACCGGCGACCGGCAGGAACAGGGATTTCATGCGCAGTTCGGGTTAGGGAATGGATGACGAAGACAAAGATAGAGGTTCGGCACTTCGGAAAAATGTAGTTTTTTAGCAATTAGTTATGTTTTTCGCGCATTCGGGCCGTTGCTGGGGCGGGTCTTCCGCAGCCGGGTAATTGTCTGTAAAATATCGGATTCGGATAAAAAAGTATTATTCCTTTTCGGGTGCGGGGCCTTACCTTTGAATTATTGGAAACCAACACTTGCGACCATGAGAAGAAACTTGTTCCGACCGCTCTTTTGCGGCATTGCGGCGACGCTTCTTGCCGGATGTTCGCCGGCTGCGGGCGGTGCGCCGGCCGTTCCGACGGTCGACGGTGTGCTCTCGTTGTCGGACCGCGTCGTCGTCGAGGCCTACATAGGCAACGGCGTGCAGTGGGACCCCTACGAAGTGCACGACGGCGAGGGCTTTTCGGCCTCGGACAGACGGCGCCTGGTGACGCGGCTCGAATGGATGTCGCCGCGTTTCATCCGGGTGATGAGCGGGATCAGGTCCCACATGACCGACGGGCGGTTCGACCCTGCGCGCAACATGGACGACCTGCACATGATCCTGGGCTATTGCAACACGCACGGCGTGACGGTGCTGCTCGGCGACTGGGGCGGCGGGCTGGCCGACTGGCAGCAGCAGACCGTGGACGAGGAACTGATCGGCTGCTGCGGCGAGCTGGTGCGCTATCTGGTGGAGGATTGCGGCTACAGCTGCATCCGCTATTATAATATGGTCAACGAGCCCAACGGTTCGTGGTCGTCGACCAACGGCGATTATGCGCTCTGGCTGCGGGCCGCGAAAGCGATGGATGCGGCGCTCCGCCGTCATGGCATGGGCGACCGCGTACGTCTGGTGGCGCCCGACGCTGCGGTGTGGACGACGGCCGAGACGCATTGGGTGAGCGGCAGCCGCGCGGACCTGGGCGAGGCGGTGGGTCTCTACGACATCCACACTTATCCGTCGAAAGCACAGATCAATACGGGCGAATACACCGAGATGATCGCGGCCTATCGCGCCGCGGCGCCGGCTACGGCGAAGATGATTCTCGGGGAGCTGGGAATCAAGTATATCGATCCGCGCGATGCGGAACTCGATGCCGAGAACAAGCGCCGCATTGCGGCCGATCCCCATGCTTCGATCGAGGATTCGCAGATGCTGGTTTTCGATACGATGTACGGAATCGACGTGGCGGATGCCGTCATGCAGACGGCCGCCGCAGGCTATTCGGGCTGTGTGGTGTGGATGCTCGACGATGCGATGCACACCAAGGAACCCGGCCGGCTGAAGATATGGGGCTTCTGGAACATCCTCGGCGAGGAACGTTACGGAGCGGAGAAGGAGCGCATCCGCCCGTGGTACTATGCCATGTCGCTTTTGTGCCGCTATTTTCCGCAGGGATGCCGGATCGTCGGCTCGGAGGTCGAGGGAGTCGACGGCGTGCGTTCGATGGTCGGGCGCACGGACAAGGGTGCGACGGTGGCTGTGGTCAACACGCATGCCGACCGCGCTGTGGAGCTGACGCTTCGCGGACTTCCGGCGCCGCTGTCCGGTCTGTCGCTCTATGTCTATGGAGAAGGGGTGCTGAAACTCGACGGCGAGCGGCTGCTGCCGACCGAGCAGGGCGTTACGCTTGAGGAGGGCGCCCGCATCCGTCTCGAACCCGAGACCATGTTGGTCTATACGTCGATGCCCGAGCCGCGGTAGGCGTTCTCGTTGCCGCTTTGTTGCGAAAAATCCGCCTGCAAATCATTTGCAGGCGGATTTCGTTTACCGTCGAAGCCTTGCAGCATCCTCCGGATTTTCGGGCCGAAACCGGGATTTAACTTCGTTATGCTCGTTTTATCTCTTCTGCTTGCCGCAGGGGCGCTGTCAAAACTGCGAAAATCGTTGCGCGATATACGGCCCGAAATGAAAAAAACCGCTTTCAAGTAAATTTGAAGCGGTTTTTCATTCGTTCCTGCGCCTGCGGCGCTTTCGCATTTTCGAGCCGAAACCGAGATTTGAACTCGGGACCCCTTCATTACGAGTGAAGTGCTCTACCGCTGAGCTATTTCGGCCTGGGAAGACACGGCGGTCTTCGTTGGGACTGCAAATATCCGAAAAATATTTTTTTCTCGCAATAATTTTACGAAAAATATCGCTTTTGTTGCTATATTCGCGCTCGAACAACCCTCCGAACCAACGATCAGGCGGCTTCCGGGCCGCGAAGAAACCCGCAGAAACAGGCACCATGTTCAAAGCCCGTCTACAACCTACGCCCGAGCAGACTTTCGAAATCGTCGGCGACGGCGATTACAACTTTACCGATATACTGGCGCACAGCCGCGAGATGCAGGATGCGGGCGATGTCCGGCAGGCCTGCGACACGCGCTTCCGGGCGTTCCAGCGTTTGGCCGAACTCATCCCGGACGACGAGGAGGTCATCCTGGAGTGGAACCACCGCAACTCGCGCGCGGCGCTCGAACTGATCCACGCGTCGGCCGTCGATCACTTTCTGATCGACGATTTCGAGATGTCGGCCGCCCTGCTGGAGATGCTGCTCGACCTCGATCCCGAGGACCATCTGGAGGGCAGCGAGCTGTTGGCGTTCGACTACCTGGCGATGGACGAAACGGAACTTTTCGACGAGGTGATCAACGACATCTCCGACAAGTGCGCCAGCCGCGAAGTGCTGTTGCTGTGGTCGGCTTTCAAGCGCGACGGAATACTCCCGGAGGGCGAGTTGAAGCATTTCAAATCGCGCTTCGCATCGTGTTTCGCCGAATTCATCGCTCCCGAACATCCGGCCGACGAAGCCTTCCTGCGCGACATCGGAAGCGAGCGTCCCACCGCCGGGGCGCAGGCCCGCGAGCTGTGGCTCCGGACCGAGAATCTGTGGTCGCGGTGGCCGGAATTCATCGAGGCGCTCCGCCGGCAGCAATAGGACTTTTCCCCGAAAAAAGAGCGGCTTCCCTTGCAGATGCTTGGACGCAGCGCACGGTGAAACCGAAGGCGCGGTTGTTCGATCTAAACGTATTCACCCAACTCTCGCCTTTGAATGCCAGATAGGTGGCGTTCGGACTGTCGGCGGCGGTGGGTGACGACGACCAGACATCTCCCTCGGCGCCGACGTACGCCAAGGCTCCCGACGTGTTGTGGCGGTAGCCCGTAGCAGGGGCTTGGAGCAATCGCTGGAATGAATGCCGCGGACGCGGAGATCGGTCGGGCGGCAGACTGGGGTGAACAACTGACGGGGCCGGAGGCCCGGTCAGCGGACTGCTGAATCTGCTTTGCCGCGCTGGCACGGACCATGGCCCGCACCACTCAGGGCAGGAAGCCGCCTTTTGTGGACGCCGACGGACGGATGCGGATGGGCTGCTGCCGAGGCGCTTTAGCGGTTCTACGGCCGGAAAAATCCGATGGCGAGCGAGACTGCCGTGCGGCGCCGGCTGCTTATGCAGCCGGCGCCGCAGAACCCTTCCGGAAGGACCTGTACCTTATCCGGACTTGTTGCAGACGAAACGGAAAAGCACCCCGCAAAGGGTGCTTTTTCCATGGTTGTGCAGCGGCTGCGGGCTATTCGGCGCACTCCTGGCGCTCGGCAGGCGCTGCGATGCCTTCGGTCGTGGCGCGCTCCTCCATGCGCTTGATGCGCACGTCGAGGTCGGGGTGGGTCGAGAAGAGCTGGCTCATCTTGCTGCTCTTCTGCACGCCGGCCTCCTCCTGCATCTGTTTCAGCCGGCGGAACGAGTAGGCCATGGCCCAGGGGTTCTTGCCGGCTTTCTTGAGGAATTCGTAGCCGTAGTCGTCGGCGTTGCGCTCCTGCTTCTGCGAATAGGTGGAGTTGATCAGCGCCTCGCCCAGGTCGCCCAGCTGCGAGTCGGTGAGCTGCGCCGCCTTGCCGCCGCTCGATGCCACGCCGTCCTTGAGGGCCGAGGTCATCAGGGCCGTGCGGTAGGCCTTTTTCGAGTCGCGGTGGGCGATGTGGCCCACTTCGTGGCCGATGACGCCCAGAAGCTCCTCGTCCGACATGATGTCCATGAGCGACGAGAAGACGCGGATGCTGCCGTCGGGGCAGGCGAAAGCGTTGACGTCGATGACGTGGTAGACCTTGAAGTTGAGCGGAATGCCGTCGGCATCGCACAGCCCTTCGGTCAGCCGGGCGAGACGCTGGGCATAGGGAGTGTCGGCCTCGCAGACGGGGTTGTTGGCATCCATCCAGTCGATGTATTCCTTGACGTAGGAGGCCATCTGTTCGTCGGTCAGCGTGGCGGCCTGGGCCACCTTGGCGGCACCGCCGACGGCTTTTTTGAGGTTGAACTGCGCCATGGCGGGCGCGGACACGGTCAGCATGCAGAGAACGACCGCGATTTTTGCAAACAGGTTGTTCATGGGATTCGGTGTTTGTTCGGGATGCGAAATTACATTATTTTTCGTCGGTGTGCAACACTTCGTCGTCTTTGAAAAGGGCCGATTTGAGCCGCTGGTAGAGGAACGAAACCGATAAAAGGATGATTCCCAGCGCGATGAATACCACGATGCGGCCCAGCGTAGGCCATTGCCACAGGTCGCGGAGCAGCAGTTTGGCCAGCACGACGGCGAAGCCGGCCAGCGCGAAGATGCGCAGCCCTCTCTGCCGGCGGTGCATGCCGAGCCCCATCTGCAGCGAGGCGGCGGAGATCAGCGCCAGCGAGAAACCCGTGCTGAAGTTGCGGTAGATGCCCAGCAGGGTGAGCAGGTGGCAGAACGTTGCGATCCACACACTTGTGGCTGCAAGATTGAACCATACGAGGAAGCTGCTGCGGCGTCGTGCGTCGTCGACCTGGCGGTAGAAATCGAACGCGACGCCGGCCAGCGTCAGTGCCACGACGGCGGTCGAAATCCACGACAGCGCAACCGGCAGCGATTGCCGGGTGTCGGGCGTGGAGAGGAGCAGAAACGCACAGGTGGCGAGTGAGGCGTCGGCGATGAAGATCCAGGAGTGTTCCGCGATCGGGAACCGCCGGCGCAGGGCGCCCAACATGGCGGCGATGACGGCGACGGTGCAGAGCAGCCACGACTGGACGAATGCGTCGCCCTGGAAATGGCGGACGATGTCGGCGAGGAAGGTGCCGTAGACGAGCAGGCCGGCGGCGAGAATCAGACAGACGTTGCCGACGGGGTAGCGCAACAGGCGGGCGCGGACGAAGATTTCGCGTTTGCGTCCGGTGAACCAGGCCGCGTAGACGAACGCGGCGGCCATGCAGAGCGACGTGAGAAATTCGGAGCTGCGGAAGATGGCGGGTTCGGCGCCGCAGCGGATGCGGAACCAGAGCGAGCAGGCCATGTTGAAAGCCGGTAAGGCGAGGAGTCCCGCGGCAATTTCGTAGACGGGCTGTCGGGTGCGGGCGTAGAACCAGAGGAGCAGGACGATCTCGGCGGCCCAGCAGAGCAGCGAACGTTCGGCGCCGAACTGGAGGGGTGCGGCGAGCGTGAGGAAGAGCACCGCGAGGCTGAGCAGGAGCCGTTTGAGTCCGGGCGCCTCGGCGAGTCGGCTCCGTACGGCCAGCAGTGCGCCGGTGTTGACCGCGGCAATGGCGAGCGGAACGAGACCGTCGAGGTTGCGGAGGGGAGCCATCGTGTGGAGAAAGAGCAGCCCGAAGCGCAGGAAGAAGAAGTTGTTGAGCGCCACGGTGCCGGCCAGGATCCACCGGAACCGGCTGTTGCGGGCGCGCAGCACGGCCGCTGCCGATGCGGTGAAGATGAGGTAGAACAAAGCGGCGAAGAGAAAGAGATCGCGGGCCATGGCCGGATCGGGCGCGGCGCCGGCTGTCTGTCCGGAGAACGCATGCCGCACGAAAAGGCAGAAAATGAGGTAGGTGGCGGCGAACGAGATGACGGGCAGCTCCCACCATTTTTTGCGGAGCGCGAGCACGAACATGCCGGCGTGGAGGATGGCGATGTAGAGGAAAAGCGCGACGTGGCTGCCGTGGCTGTCCGACGCGAGGAACGGAGCGACGAATCCTCCGGTCAGCGCCACGACGGCAAGCTCGCGACGGTCGTAACCGGCGGCGATGGCGGTCGTGAGGAGGGTGCCGAGCACCAGCAGCCCGAAAGCGACGGCCTGCGGAAAGAGCGCATAATAATGGTAGGCGATGGCCACCGTGACGTAAGTCACGGCGAAGGCTCCGCCGGCGAGCACGGAGCTGAACCGGCGGTAGGTGTTGCGCAGGCGGGCGGCGATGCCGAGAAGCACGAAGCCGCAGAGGAAGCCCACGACCGTGCGCATGGTCTCGTTGAGCCAGTCGTTGTTGATGGCGTACTGGATGAAGAAGCCCACGCCGAGGATCAGCACGCCGATGCCGATGGCGGCGAAAAGCTGGGTGCCGATGTATTTTTCGATGTTTTTCGCCGGGTGCTGCCGGGGCCGCGGGGGTGTTTGCCGGACGGGCGGCGGTGTAGCGGCCGCGGGATGCGTCGGTGCAGGGATGTTGCCGGATTGCTTGTCCGGGTCGGGTGTTGCCGGGACGATGGCCGGTTCCGCCATGCGCGCGGGTGCAGGTTCGGCTTTGAGGTCGGCCGCGGCGGATGCTGCGGGTTGCGGTCGGCCGGGGAGCGGTGCGGACGGAGTCTCGGCCTGCCGCTGAGCCGGCGCGGCCGTATGCTGTTGCGGAGCGTCGGGGCGCATGGCGGAGTCGCCGAAATGTTTCTCCATCGACTGGCGGAGCTGGAACACCTTGTCCCGCAGGTCGTTCAGCGCATGGTGCATCGACAGGCAGACGATCAGCACGATGATGACCAGAACAATGACCGGAAAGTTTTCGAACATGGCTTCGGAGGATTGGATACATCGCAAGATACGGATTATTTCGCCAGGTTGTGCTTTTCCGTGCCGCAAATCGTTTCCGGCGTCTTTTTTGGAGGGTCCGTCTTTCGCCGCCCGGCGCTGCCCGCCCGGCGGGTGCTGCGGTCCGTGGCGGCGATTCTGCCTTTGTTCCTGCGTGCCATGCCATGCCGTGCCGGGAGCAGAAGCGGGATTTCCCGCGGCGGAGCCGTCCTATATTAAATTAACGTTAACAATCGGCCACGGCCGCGGCCGAACGGAAAATTGGCGTAACTTTGTTGGCGCGTTGCACTAAACATACAACATGAGCGAAATCTACACCGTCATCGTCGGTATTCTGGCCGTGCTGGCCGTCTCCGGTCTTTTCGTCGGCGTGACCAACGACGCAGTGAACTTCCTCAATTCGGCCCTCGGCTCGAAGGCCGCTTCGATGCGCACCATTCTGCTGGTGGCGTCGGTGGGCATCGTCATCGGTGTGGTGACGTCGAGCGGCATGATGGAAGTGGCCCGCAGCGGCATGTTCAACCCCGGGCTTTTCACGTTCCACGAAGTGATGATGCTCTACTTGGGCGTCATGTTCGCCAACGTCATCCTGCTGGGACTTTACAATTCGTGGGGACTGCCCACGTCGACCACCGTGTCGCTGATCTTCTGTCTGCTCGGTTCGGCCGTCGCCGTCTCGATCTTCAAAATCTCGTCCGATCCTGCGCTCGGTGCCTCCGCCCTGGGCGACTACATCAATTCGTCGCGCGCCATGGGCGTGGTCTCGGCTATCCTGCTGTCGGTGGTCATCGCCTTCTCGTGCGGTTCGGTCGTGATGTATCTCTCGCGTCTGATCTTTTCGTTCCGCTATACCAAGCTTTTCCGCCGCTACGGTGCGCTGTGGTGCGGCATCTCGCTCACGGCGGTGGTCTACTTCGCCGTGTTCAAGGGGCTGAAGTCGCTCGTCGCAGGCTTTGCCGTGGTGCAGCGGATCGAGGAGCATCTGCTCGTCTCGCTGGCCGTTTGCTGGGCGATCTGTTCGCTGCTGCTCTTCTTCATCCAGTGTTTCAAGGTCAACATCCTGCGCATCACGATCCTGTCGGGCGTCTTCGCCCTGTCGCTGGCTTTCGCCGGCAACGACCTGGTGAACTTCATCGGCGTGCCGGTGGCCGGATTCGACGCCTACTCTTTCGCGCGGGCATCGGGCGACCCGCAGATGCTGATGGAACCCCTGGCCGAGAACGTTCCGGCCAACCTCTCCATCCTGCTGGCCGCCGGCGTCGTGATGATCGTGGCGCTCTGGGGTTCGAAGGAGGCGATCCTGCGCGTTACGAAGACCGAAATCTCGCTCTCGACGCAGGGCGACGACGGGCAGGAACAATATACGTCATCGGTCTTCTCGCGTACGCTGGTGCGCATTGCGCTCAACATCAACAACGGCGTCGAACGCATCGTGCCGGCCAAGATACGCGAAGCCGTCGGCAAACGCTTCGAATACGAAGATGTCGAGCACAGCGGAGCGCCCTACGACATGATCCGTGCGACGGTCAACCTGACCACTTCGGCCCTGCTGATCTCGCTGGCCACGTCGCTCAAGCTGCCGCTGTCGACCACCTACGTCTGCTTCATGGTGGCCATGGGCTCGTCGCTCGCCGACCGCGCCTGGGGCCGCGAGAGCGCCGTCTACCGCATCTCGGGCGTCATGACCGTGGTGGCTGGGTGGTTCGTGACGGCGCTGGGCGGTTTTCTCATCTCGCTGATCGTGGGCCTCGTGCTTATCTACGGCGGTACGATCGCCACCCTCGTAGTGACGGTGCTCTGCGGCTGGATGCTCTTGCGCAGCCGTTTGGCCAAGAAGTCGGGAAACACCGCCGAAGAGGGCGGCAAGGTGGAGACTCGCAGCGACATCATCGCGGCGCTGGGCGAAGAGGTGGGCCGTACGATGGAGTGCGCCACGAAGATCTACGACCGCACGCTGATCGCCGTACTGAAAGAGAACCGCAAGGTGCTGCGCGACATGGTCAAGGAGTCCAACGATCTGTTCTACCAGTCGCGCGACCGCAAATATGCCCTGCTGCCGACGCTCAAGCGGCTGCAGAGCGGCGACGTCAACACGGCGCACTACTATGTGCAGGTGGTCGACTATCTCAACGAGATGACCAAGGCGCTGGTGCATATCACGCGTCCGGCGTTCGAGCACATCGACAACAACCATGAGGGTCTTTCCGTGGAGCAGACGCGCGATCTGATGGCCATCAACGACGATGTGGAGGCGATCTACCGCCGCATCAACATGATGCTTCGCGACGGCGACTTCACCGATATCGAACTGGTGCTCTCGCTGCGCGACCAGCTCTTCGAATCGATCGCCGATGCCATCAAGTCGGAGCTCACGCGCATCAACGAAGCCAAGTCCAACACCAAGGCGTCGATGCTCTATCTGACGATTCTGACCGAGACCAAGAACATGGTGCTCCAGTCGCGCAACCTGCTCAAGTCGCAGCAGTACTTCCTCAAGCACCGCAGCGAGAAGAAATGGATTAAGTAACAGGGCGAGAGGCGATAGGGGGAAAGCGAAGGCCGCTTTTTCCCGAAACGACGATTTGCTTTTCACCTTTCACCTCCGATAAAGTGGACATAGCACAAGCCAAGCGGCGGGAGAACATCGCCGAATACATCCTCTATCTGTGGCAGGTCGAAGACCTGCTGCGGGCCTTGCAGTTCAGCCCCGAGGCCATCTATTCGCAGTTGATCGCCCCGCGCACCGAACTGAGCGAGGAGCAGAAGCCCGTGTATCTGATGTGGTACCTCGACCTGGCGGGGTTGCTCCGGCAGGAGGGCAAGGAAGAGAAAGGACACTTGGAACACACGCTGCATCTGATCCAGGACCTCCACGACCTGCATCTGCAACTGCTCAAACTCCCGGCCGGCGAGCACTACCGCAAGACCTTTGCGCGGCTGGAGGGCGAACTGCCGCGCCTGCGTGCCGTGATGGGGAATCCGGGTATGAGCGATACGGAGTTGTGCTTCAGGGCGTTGTATGCGGTGATGCTCTACCGCATCAAGGGCCAGGGCGACCGCCCGGCCGTGGCCGACACCATCGACCTCGTTTCGCCCGTCATCGCCGAACTGGCGGCCATGCACGGCAAGGTCGAACGCGGAGAGATCGACCTGTTCAAGGACAGCGAGTAGACATTCCCGCATCCCACGCCGGCGTCCTCGTTCGTGGGGAAGGGGGCGTCTTCCCCACGGATGGAAATCGGATACGCCGAGCGGCTATTACGCGGGTATGTATATGAAAAAGGCCGGCTGAAAAGCCGGCCGTCTCTTTGTGCAGGGAGGGACTAAGCGTATTTGAACGTCGACTCGTCCGATACGGTCAGCTTCTTGCGACCCTTAGCACGACGTGCTGCCAACACCTTGCGACCGTTCGCCGTAGCCATACGAGCACGGAAACCGTGCTTGTTGATTCGTTTCCGACGCGAGGGCTGGTAAGTTCTCTTCATTGCCATAGCTATCTGATTTTTATCGTTTCTTAATCGGTTCCGACACTTTTACGGATTGCAAAAGTACAATAAAAATGCGATTCGCAAAAATTTTTCGAGAAAATATTTCGAAAGGTCCGGAAAAACCCCGATTCTTCTTACCTTTGTAAAACCGGCGGCGCTTCGTCCGCAGGCGGGTGAAGGATCCGTCCGCAGGCGGGATGCGCGGGCCTTTTTCCGTGCGGAGCGCCGGCTGCGGACCGTGCGGACGGCTCCGGTGCGGGGCCGCAAGGAAAAGAAGCACCCAAACCACGAACGATATGGCTATTTTCAAGGTCGAAGGCGGACATCGCCTGAGCGGAAGCATCACGCCCCAGGGCGCCAAGAACGAAGCGTTGCAGATCATCTGCGCCACCCTGCTCACCTCCGAGCGGGTGACGGTGCACAACGTGCCGCAGATTCTGGATGTCATGCAGCTTATCGAGCTGCTGCGGCGCATGGGCGTCGAGATCGAGCGCATCGCCGAAGGTTCCTACACCTTCAAGGCCCGCGACATCGACTTCGAATACCTCAAGAGCGACGACTATCGTCAGCGCTGCATGCGTCTGCGCGGTTCGGTGATGCTCATCGGTCCCCTGCTGGCGCGCTTCGGCATGGGCTATGTTCCCAAGCCCGGCGGCGACAAAATCGGACGCCGCAGGCTGGACACCCACTTCCTGGGATTCCAGAAGCTGGGCGCGAAGTTCGATTTCGACATCGCCGACGAGTTCTTCATGGTCGAGGGCCGCAATCTGAAGGGCACCTACATGCTTCTCGACGAGGCGTCGGTGACCGGTACGGCCAACATCATCATGGCCGCCGTCATGGCGCGGGGCACGACGACGATCTACAATGCCGCCTGCGAACCCTACATCCAGCAGCTCTGCCGCATGCTCAACCGCATGGGCGCCCGCATCTCGGGCATCGCCTCGAACCTGCTGACCATCGAGGGCGTCGACCTGCTGGGCGGCACCAAGCACACGCTGCTTCCCGACATGATCGAAGTGGGCAGCTTCATCGGCATGGCCGCCATGACGCGCTCGGAACTGACTATCAAGGATGTTTCCTACGACAACCTGGGCATCATTCCGGCGCAGTTCCGGCGCCTGGGCATCCGGCTCGAACAGCGGGGCGACGACATCTACATCCCCCAGCAGGACCACTACAGCATCGATACCTTCATGGACGGGTCGATCATGACCATCGCCGATGCGCCGTGGCCGGGACTGACGCCCGACCTGCTCTCGATCTTCCTGGTGGTGGCCACGCAGGCCAAGGGCTCGGTGCTGATCCACCAGAAGATGTTCGAAAGCCGCCTGTTCTTCGTCGACAAGCTGATCGACATGGGTGCGCAGATCATTCTCTGCGACCCCCACCGGGCCACGGTCATCGGCCACGACCACAACATCCGGCTGCGGGCCACGCGCATGACCTCGCCCGACATCCGTGCGGGCGTGGCGCTGCTCATCGCCGCCATGTCGGCCGAGGGCGTCTCGACGATCCAGAACATCGACCAGATCGACCGCGGCTACAAGGAGATCGACACCCGGCTCAACGCGCTGGGCGCCCGCATCACCCGCATGGAGGAGTAGCGGACGGTTCGGAGCGGCGGCCGCAGGGTTCGCGCAATGCCGTCTTTAACCTTTCACCTTTCAATTTTCACTTTCTCGGAATGTTTCTGGAAAATGCCAGCCGCAAGGGCTGGATCGAAGTGGTCTGCGGCTCGATGTTCTCGGGCAAGACCGAAGAGCTGATCCGCCGTCTCAAACGGGCCCAGTTCGCCCACCAGCGGGTCGAGATATTCAAACCGCGCATCGATGTGCGCTACTCGGAGGAGGAGGTCGTCTCGCACGACGCCAACGCCATCCGGTCCACGCCGGTCGATTCGCCGCAGAACATCCTGCTCATGTCGGCCGGGGTCGACGTGGTGGGCATCGACGAGGCGCAGTTTTTCGACGGCAGCATCGTCGACGTCTGCCGGCAGCTGGCCGACAACGGGGTGCGGGTCATCGTGGCGGGGCTCGACATGGACTATACGGGCAAGCCTTTCGGGCCGATGCCGGCGTTGATGGCTACGGCCGAATACGTCACGAAGGTGCACGCCATCTGCGTGCGCTGCGGCAACCTGGCCCACCACTCCCACCGCTTGACGAGCGACGAAAAACAGGTGATGCTCGGTGCTCAGGACACTTACGAGCCTATTTGCCGTCACTGCTTCAAGGAGCTCGTGCGCGAGAAAAAGGAGTAGGGGCGTCTGCCGGATTTCTTGCCGGCGCGATGTTCCGGCGATCCGATTTTTTGTCGGCTTAATGCTCCGGTGCTCCGATTTTTCCCGCCCGGTTTTCCGGCAATCGGGAGCGAAACTCTCTTTCGCTTTTTTCGGCGCTGCGTTCCGGTCGTTTCGCCGGATTCTGCCGCCGGCGCGATATTCGCCTTATGGGGGCGATAGCTTGTTTGACGGCCCGGAGGCATTGTGCAGGCAGGAGGGTATGAAAATCCCGGAAGACCGTCGGTCTTCCGGGATTCTTCGTGTCGGGAGCGGACAGCCTGGCCTACTCCTCGTCGGTGTCGGTATAGGCTTTGAGCAGCTTGTCCTGCACGTCGGCGGGCACCTGCTCGTAGCTGGCGAACTTCATGGTGTAGGTCGCCGAACCCGACGTGAGCGACGACAGGGTGGTCGAATAGCGGTAGAGCTCGGCCAGAGGCACGGCGGCGTTGAGCCGGTCGAAACCCTTGTCCGACTCCATGCCCATGATCATCGCGCGGCGGTTCTGCAGGTCGCTCATCACGGCGCCCATGCAGTCGCTCGGCACCAGCACCTCGACGTTGTAGATCGGCTCCATGATCTTGGGTCCGGCGTTGCGGAACGCCTCCTTGAAAGCGTTGCGGGCCGCCAGCTTGAACGAGATTTCATTCGAATCCACCGGGTGCATCTTGCCGTCGTAGATCACCACGCGGATGTCGCGGGCGTAGGAGCCCGTCAGCGGGCCTTCGTCCATCTTCTCCATGATGCCTTTCAGAATCGCCGGCATGAAGCGCGCGTCGATGGCGCCGCCCACGATGGCCGAGTAGAATTGCAGCTTGCCGCCCCACGGCAGGTCGTACTCCTCCTTGGTCTTGACGTTGACCACCATGTCGCCCTTGCCCGGCACCTTGTAGTTCTTGGGTTCGGGCATCCCTTCGTAATAAGGTTCGACGATCATGTGCACCTCGCCGAACTGACCGGCGCCGCCCGACTGCTTCTTGTGGCGGTAGTCGGCCTGCGCCACCTTGGTGATGGTCTCGCGGTAGGGAATCTTCGGCGCGATGTAGTCGTAGGCGAGCTTGTTTTCGGCCAGGATGCGCGAACGCAGGATGTTGAGGTGGTGTTCGCCCTGCCCCTGGATGATGGTTTGTTTCAGCTCCTTGCTGTAGTCCATCAGGATGGTCGGGTCTTCGAACTTGGCGTCGTTCAGAATCTTGCCCAGCTTCTCTTCGTCGGCCTGCTCCTTGCATTTGAGCGCGGCGCGGTAGCGCGGTTCGGGGAAGACGATGGGTTCCACCGCCACCGGAGTGCCCGGCGCGGCGAGGGTGTCGTTGGTGCGCGTGCCCTTGAGCTTGACCGTGCAGCCGATGTCGCCGGCCGAAAGCTCGGTCACCTTGATGCGGTTCTTGCCAGCCACGGCGAAAAGCTGAGAGAGCTTCTCCTTGTTGCCCGTGCGGCTGTTGACCAGCTCGGTGCCCTCGGCGATCTTGCCGCGGATGACACGGAAGTAGGTGATTTCGCCTATGTGCTGCTCGATCTGGCTCTTGAAGACGAACGCCACGGTCGGCGCGTCGGCGTCGGCCGCGAGCTGCCCGCCCTCGGTCGAGAGGAACGCGGGGGCCTTCAGCGGTCCGGGCGCCACGTTGATGATGAACTCCATCAGACGCTTGGTACCGATGTCGCGCTTGCCGCTGGTGCAGAAGATCGGCATCACCTCGCGGCGCGACACGCCGATCTTGAGACCCTGCCGGATGTCGTCCTGCGTGAGGGTGCCCTTGTCGAAGTAGAGTTCCATGAGGGCCTCGTCGTGCTCGGCGGCCATCTCTACCAGCTCCTTGTTGAGGGCCATGGCCTTCTCCATCTCCTCGGCGGGGATGTCGAGCTCCTCGCGGTGGCCGTCGTGGTCCTTGAAGCGGTACATCTTCATCATCAGCACGTCGATGAACGAATCGAAGCCCGCACCCTGGTTGACGGGATACTGCACGATGACGGGCTTCACGCGCGAAGCGGCCCGGACCGACTCGACGGCGGCCTCGAAGTTGGCCTTGTCGTGGTCGAGCTGGTTGATGACGCCGATGACGGGCTTGTTGAGGATGCGGGCGTAGCGGGCCTGGATCTCGCTGCCCACCTCCCAGCCGTTGACGGCGCTGTAGAGGAACACGCCCACGTCGCCGACCTTGAAGGCCGAGAAGAGGTTGCCGCAGAAGTCGTCCGAACCCGGGCAGTCGATGATGTTGAGCTTGCGCTCCATGAACTCCGTGAAGAGGATCGTGGAGTAGATCGAGCGTTTGTATTCGTGTTCGATGTCGGTGTTGTCCGAAAGGGTGTTGCAGGTCTCGATGCTGCCCCGGCGGTCGATGACCTTGCCTTCGTAGGCCATCGCCTCGGCCAGGGTGGTTTTGCCCGTGCCGGGGGCGCCGATCAGTACGATGTTCTTGATCTCTTTGGCTGCATAGTTTTTCATATGGCGGTTCGGTTTTAAGGTTGTCGGTGTTGGCTTTCGCAGGGCAGGGGCCGCTCCGCATCCGGCCTGTCGGGCCGCGGATACCGGTTCCGGCAAGCGGACGGCAGCATGCGGTTCGGCAGCTGGTGCCGGACGGCAGCGATTTGCCGACTATAAATATACAAATTTTTTGACATAAACAAGAAAAATCGCTCCCGGTTTCAAATGCGGACGGTCGATCCGGAAGGCGGCCTGCAACAGACCGCCTTCCGGAAACCGTCTTAAATGCGCTGTTAACCGACAAAGCGAATAGACCGGGAATATTTGCAGATAGGCAGAAGTTTTGGCCGTATCCGCTGCCTTTCACATTTGACTTTTCACCTTTCACCTTGAAAAACAGCCTTGCAGATGCTGGACGCAGCGCACGGAAAGAGCCGCTGCCCGATTGGCGTTGTTCAGCGGGTACACGTTGCTGGCGTTGAAGTCCAGGAAGCCCGCGTTGTGATTGCCGGCAGCATAGGACGACGAAGCGTAGACGAGACCGCGCGTGCCGACTTCCGCCAAGGCTCCCGACGAATTGTTGCGGAAGCCCGTAGCAGGGCGTGGAACGCAATCGCTGGAATGGGTGCCGCAGAGAGTCTATGGATGTATAATGAACCGTAGAATAATCGGATCGTCCGTCCGAAGCCGGGTCGCAGCCTGCGGGGCACGCCTGCGGGCCTCCGCGCCGGGTGGCTGCGGCCCGCACGGCTCGAAAGAGCCGCATGCACGGAAAGCAAGGATTATCGGCTATTCATTATTGATGCTCACAGATGATCGGCTCTGCGGCAGACTGGGATGTACAACTGCCCGTCGCTCCTTTCGGAGTTGCAGACCGAAGTCCGGCCCGATGTCGGAACCGGAACGGAACAAAAGCGGCGAACGAAGAGCAGTGGATTGCTGAATCTACCTGGGCCGCGCTGGCGCGAGCCGTGACCCGCGCCATTCTGGGCCGGAGCTGTTTTGGGAAGGTGGGGACGAGTGTCCGGGCCCCGGGATCGGTGCCTGCGGGCTATTTGCCGCTTCCGGAGCCTTTTCCCGCGAAGCGGCCCAAGAGCCATCCGGCGCCGAAGACGATCAGATAGATCGCCACGTCGATCAGCACGTTGCTGAACCAGTTCCAGATGTTCTTCGAGAAGATGACGAGCAGCAGCAGGACGACGAGAACGACCGCCGTGCCGATGATCCATTTGGTTTTGTTTGTCATGGCTGAAGAGATTAGGGATGAAAAAAGCCATGCCGGCCCGAAAGCTGGTACCGGCATGGCGCGATCGAATTCTTGCAGGTTTTCTTGCCTCGGCATTGCTCGAACATGTTCGGCGCTCTGCCCCGGCTTAAGAAAAGATTTATTTTCCTACGACGGCTTCCAGCTCGTCGACCGTGACCGGAATCTTTCTGTCGCCGATGATGCGGCAGCCGGTGTCGGTGAGAAGCAGGTCGTCTTCGATGCGGATGCCGCCGAAGTCGCGGTAGGAGTCGAGCCGGTCGTAGTCGACGATGCCGCGGTAGAGCCCTTCGGCGCGGCACTTGTCGATCAGCGCCGGGATGAAGTAGATGCCCGGTTCGTCGGACATCACCGTGCCGGGACGCACGCGCCAGGCCGCACGGTAGATGCAGGTGGCCGATTCGGCCGCCCGGTCGGCGATCGACGTGAAGTCGAACGACCGTTCGCCCATCGCTTCGCAGTCGTGGACGTCCATGCCGAGGCCGTGGCCCAGCCCGTGGGGCATGAAGAGCGTCATGGCGCCGGCCGCCACGGCATCTTCGGCCGATCCCCTGACCAGACCGGCGCCGACGAGGCCTTCGGCCAGCGTCAGGCAGGCGGCGTTGTGGATGTCGGTGTACATCATGCCGGGCTTGACGATGGCGGCCACACGGTCGTGGGCCGCAAGGACGATTTCGTAGATTTCGCGCTGCTTCGGAGTGAATCGGCCGCTCACGGGGTAGGTGCGCGTGTGGTCGGAGCAGTAGTTGCCGACCGTTTCGCCGCCTGCGTCGCACAGCAGCAGCCGCCCCTCCTCCAGCACGCCGTCGGCGCAGAGGTTGTGAAGCGTTTCGCCGTGCTGCGAGACGATCGACGGGAACGAGACACCCGCTCCGGCCGATTTGGCGACGCCCTCGATGGCGCCGGCGATCTCCCGCTCGATGACGCCCGGACGGCACATCTTCATGGCCAGCGTGTGCATGTCGTAGCCGATGCGGAAGGCGCGTTCGAGTTCGTCGATCTCCTCGGCGCTCTTCGCTTCGCGCATCTCGGCCACGGCCAGCATCAGGTCGACCGATTTGTGTTCGTGAAGCCGTGCGGGAGCGATGCCCAGCAGCTCGGAGAGCTGGAGTTTCGTTTCGCCGCGGTAGGGCGGCAGGTAGTGGATGCGGCGGCCCTGCGCGATGGCCTTGCGGAGGTGTTTTTCCAGCTCGGCCATGGGGTGTGCGGCGGCGATGCCGACCTGGGCCCCCAGCTCGCGGAGCGTGGGCTGCGGACCGGTCCAGATGATGTCCTCGACGGTGAAGTCGTCGCCGAACAGCATCTCTTCGCCCGTGTCGGCGTCGATCACGCCCACCAGCGACGGGATGTTGAGCCCGAAGTAGTAGAGGAACGACGAGTCCTGGCGGAAGTAATAGGTGTTGTTGGGGTAGTTGTTGGGCGCCGGCATGTTGCCCGGCAGCAGGATCACTCCGCTGCCGATTTTCGTGCGCAGGACTTCGCGGCGCGAAGCGTAGGTTTTTGCGGAAAACATGGTTGTCGTTTTTTGTTGCGGTGACTATGGTTTTTCACCTTTCACTTTTCATTTTTCGCTTGCAGCCGTTCCAGCCAGTCGAGCACCGCGGCCTGCCATTGGGGCTTGTAACTGAAACTGTCGCGGAAGCCCCAGCCGTGGCCTCCGGTGGGGTAGAGGTGTATGGAACCCTCGATGCCGTGCCGCTTCAGCGCCTCGTAGTAGCACGTGGAGTTGACGGGCGGGACGCTGCGGTCGTCGTCGGAGAGCAGCAGGAGCGTGGGCGGCGTGGCGTCGTTCACGCGGTTCTCCAGCGAATAGCGTGCCTCGCTGGCGGCGTTGCGCCCGGCCCCCAGCAGGTTTTTGAAGGTTCCCCCGTGCGCCGGTGCCCTTACGGCCGTGATGACCGGGTAGAAGAGGATGGCGAAATCGGGTTTCGTCTCCGCCATCGTCGAGGTCATGGCCGCGAGGTGTCCGCCTGCCGAGAAGCCGATGATGCCGACCCTCGGGGCGGCATGCTGCCCGGCGCCCGCTTCGGTTCCTTTCATGATGCGGAGCGCCTGTTCGGCATCCTCCAGCGGCACTTCGGGATGGCCGTTGGGCATGCGGTACTTGAGCACGGCGGCCGTGATGCCGTTGGCGGCCAGCCACCGGGCGACGTTGAACCCCTCGTGGTCCATGGCCAGCCGGGCATATCCGCCGCCGGGGCAGATGACGACGGCCGTGCCGCTCTGCCTGGCCGTGTCGGCCGGGAAGATGTAGAGCTCGGCCGTGGAGACGTTGCCGACGCGTCCGGGAGCAGCGTGCGTTTCGGGCGTGTCGATGCCGTTGGAGTGGGGCGCCGTGGCGTTGTCCCACAGCTTCACGGTGAGGGCCTGGCCGTAATCCTGGGCCCGGGAGGCGGGGTGCATGGCGGTCAGAAGAAGCACCGAAAGGAGCAGTCGTTTCATCAGATGACGATATTAATGATTTTGCCGGGTACGACGATGACCTTCTTGGGAGCCTTGCCGTCGAGCCATTTCTGCGCCTCGGGCAGTGCGACGACGTCGGCCTGGATGTCGGCGGGCGACGCGGCGACGGGATACTCCTTCTTGAAACGGAGCTTGCCGTTGATCGAGACGGGGTATTCGAAGGCGCTCAGCGCGAGGTGTTTTTCGTCGAATTCGGGGTAGGCGGCGTCGCAGACCGATCCGCTGTGCCCGAGCACCTCCCACAGCTCCTCGGCGATGTGCGGTGCGAAAGGAGCGAGCAGTACGGTGAGGGGTTCGAGCACGGCGCGTTTGGAGCATTCGCCCAGCTCGTTGAGGCAGATCATGAAAGCGGCGACCGAGGTGTTGAACGAGAAGTTCTCGATGTCTTCGGTGACTTTCTTGATGGTCTTGTGCAGCGTGCGGAGCTCCTTGTCGGTGGCCGGCCCGTCGGTGAGCAGCAGCTTGCCGTCGCGGTCGAAGAAGAGACGCCAGAACCGCCGCAGGAACTTGTGCACGCCGTCGATGCCGTTGGTGTCCCACGGCTTCGACTGCTCCAGAGGCCCGAGGAACATCTCGTACATGCGCAGCGTGTCGGCGCCGTAGTTGTCGACGATGTAATCGGGATTGACGACGTTGTACATCGACTTGGACATCTTCTCGACGGCCCAGCCGCAGACATACTTGCCGTCCTCGAGGATGAATTCGGCATCCTTGAAGTCGGGCATCCAGCGGCGGAACGCTTCGGTGTCGAGTATGTCGTTCCTGACGATGTTGACGTCGACGTGGATCTCCTGCGTCTCGTACTGCTCCTTGAGCCCGAGCGAGACGAACTTGTTGGTGCCGACGACGCGATAGACGAAGTTGGAGCGGCCCTGGATCATGCCCTGGTTGACGAGCTTGCGGAACGGCTCCTCCTCGCATACGCGGCCGAGGTCGTAGAGGAACATGTTCCAGAAACGCGAATACATCAGGTGGCCCGTGGCGTGTTCGATGCCGCCGACGTAGAGGTCGACCGAACGCCAGTAGTCGTTGGCCTCGCGGCCGACGAGCGCGCTGTCGTTGTGCGGGTCCATGTAACGCAGGTAGTAGGCCGACGATCCGGCGAATCCGGGCATGGTGGAGAGCTCGTAGGGGCAGCCCTCGGGAGTGCACCAGCCCTCGACACGCGCCAGCGGCGGCTCGCCCTCGGCCGTGGGGCCGAAGTTCTCGATGGGCGGGAGCTCCAGCGGGAGTTTGTCGAGGGTGAGGGGATAGGCCACGTCGTCCTTGTAGTAGACGGGGAAAGGCTCGCCCCAGTAACGCTGGCGCGAGAAGATGGCGTCGCGCAGGCGGTAGTTGACCAGGCGCTTGCCCAGGCCGCGGCGTTCGACCTCGTCGAACATGAGACCGATGGCCTCCTTGACATCCTTGCCGTTGAGGAAATCGGAGTTGATCATGCGGCCCTCCTTGGCGTCGTAGGACTCCTTTTCGAGGTCGCCGCCCTCGACCACGGGGACGATGTCGAGCCCGAAGCGGCGGGCGAAGGCGTAGTCGCGCGAGTCGTGGGCCGGAACGGCCATGATGGCGCCCGTGCCGTAGCCGGCCAGCACGTAGTCGGAGATGTAGATCGGAATGGCCTTGCCGGTGAAGGGGTTGACGGCGAAGGATCCCGTCGCCACGCCGCTGACGCGCCGCGTTTCGGCGATGCGCTCGCGCTCGGAGCGCTTCTTGGCCTGGGCGATGTACTCCTCGACGGCCGCGCGGTTCTCGGGTGCGGTGAGCTCGCCGACCCACTCGTGCTCGGGGGCGATGACCATGAACGTGACGCCGAAGATGGTGTCGGGGCGCGTGGTGAAGATTTCGAGCTTGCGGTCGGAACCCTCGATGTCGAAGAAGACCTGCGCGCCGACCGAGCGGCCGATCCAGTTGCGCTGGATCTCCTTGAGCGAGTCGCTCCACGCGAGCTTGTCGAGCCCGTCGAGCATGCGCTGGGCGTAGGCCGTGACGCGGAGCAGCCATTGTTTCATGCGCTTCTGCTCCACGGGGAAGCCGCCGCGCACCGAGAGCCCGTCGCGCACCTCGTCGTTGGCCAGCACGGTGCCCAGCTGCGGACACCAGTTGACCATCGTGTCGGCGCGGTAGGCGAGGCGGTAGTTCTGGAGCACCTGTTCCTTTTCGGCTTCGCTCATGGCGTTCCATTCGCCGGCCGTGAAGCGTATTTCGGAGGTGCAGGCGGCGTTGAGACCCTCGTTGCCATATTTGGAGAAGGCCTCGACGAGCTCGGAGACGGGCCGGGCCTGCTGCGTGTCGTTGCAGTAGTAGTGGTTGTACATTTCGAGGAAGGCCCACTGCGTCCATTTGTAGTAGGCGGGGTCGCATGTGCGCACCTCGCGCTCCCAGTCGAACGAAAAACCGATCTTGTCCAGCTGCTCGCGGTAGCGGGCGATGTTGCGTTCGGTGGTCACGGCCGGGTGCTGCCCCGTCTGGATGGCATACTGCTCGGCGGGCAGTCCGAAGGCGTCGTACCCCATCGGGTGGAGGACGTTGAAACCCTTGAGCCGCTTGTAGCGCGAATAGATGTCGGAAGCGATGTAGCCCAGCGGATGGCCCACGTGCAGCCCGGCGCCCGAGGGGTAGGGGAACATGTCCAGGACATAGAACTTGGGGCGCGCGGGGTCGATTCCTACGCGGTAGGTGCCGCGCTCCTTCCAGCGCTGCTGCCATTTGGCTTCGATCTGTCTGAAATCGTATTCCATTATCTGTTGTATGATTGATCCGAATTTCCTGCAAAAATACGGAAACTTTGTACAATTCACAATTAAGAATCCATAATTCGCAACCGGGTTGTACAACAGCGAGATTCCGGGTTGCGCCGGGTCTCTTTGCGCCTCGTTGTTCGGAGCGGATGCTGCATGCTTCGGCCCCAGCACGGAGCGTCGGAATGCAAGGTGCGATGCGGTCGGAGGGTTTTCGGCACGACGGGTGAATGTTGTGTTTAAATATTTGTATGCCAATCATTTACTTGTAATATTATAAGCTATTATTATTTGTTTTATAAAACGATAAATAAAAAGAATCGCAAAAGTTGGATATCGGGGTCGAAAAAGCCTCAAAAAGACACCCGTATATATGGTAATTCAAAAAAAATACCTACCTTTGCAGTCCATTTTGGACAATGGAAATAGATTTTTAACAACTTAAAGGACAGTTTAAGAAATGCCGACTATTCAACAGTTAGTAAGAAACGGCCGTCTGGCGATGGAGGACAAGTCGAAGTCTCCCGCCCTGGCCGCGTGTCCCCAGCGTCGCGGCGTGTGCACCCGTGTGTACACCACGACCCCCAAGAAGCCTAACTCGGCCATGCGCAAGGTTGCGCGTGTGCGTCTGACCAACGGCAAGGAGGTCAATGCCTACATCCCCGGCGAGGGCCACAACCTGCAGGAGCACTCGATCGTGCTCGTCCGCGGCGGTCGTGTCAAGGACCTCCCCGGTGTGCGTTACCACCTCGTGCGCGGTGCGCTCGACTCGGCGGGTGTCGACGGTCGTCGTCAGCGCCGCTCGAAGTACGGTGCCAAGCGTCCCAAGGCGGCAGCCAAATAACCGAGAGCGAAACAACCCCATTCCCGAAAAGTTTCCGCCGCGGGAGACGGCTCCCCGAAACGGAAACGAAGCAATGAAACACACAACTTAAGATAGCAATGAGAAAAGCTAAGCCAAAAAAGCGAATTCTACTTCCGGATCCGAAGTTCGGCGACGTGGCAGTGACCCGTTTCGTGAACAACCTCATGCTGGATGGTAAGAAGAGTATTGCCTACACCATTTTTTACGATGCGTTGGAGCTCGTAGGCAAGAAGATGAAGGATGCTGACAAATCTCCGCTGGAAATCTGGAAACAGGCCCTGGAGAACATCACGCCCCAAGTCGAAGTGAAATCGAAACGTATCGGCGGCGCGACGTTCCAGGTTCCGATGGAGGTGCGTCCGGAGCGCAAGATTTCTATTTCCATGAAAAACCTTGTCCTCTTTTCCCGCAAGCGCGCCGGCAAGACCATGGCAGAGAAGCTTTCCGCCGAAATAGTGGATGCCTACAACCAGCAGGGCGCCGCCTTCAAACGTAAGGAGGAGATGCACCGCATGGCCGAGGCCAACAAGGCGTTCGCACATTTCAGATTCTAAAAAGGAGACCCGAAGATGGCAACCAGAGACTTACATTTTACCCGTAATATCGGTATCATGGCCCACATCGATGCCGGTAAGACTACGACATCGGAGCGTATCCTTTTCTACACGGGCAAGACCCACAAGATCGGCGAGGTGCACGAGGGCGGCGCTACCATGGACTGGATGGTCCAGGAGCAGGAGCGCGGTATCACCATCACCTCGGCGGCCACGACCGCATTCTGGCGCTACAAGAACCAGCAGTACCAGATCAACCTGATCGACACCCCGGGACACGTCGACTTCACCGTGGAGGTGGAGCGTTCGCTGCGTGTGCTGGACGGCGCTATCGCTACGTTCTGCGCCGTGGGCGGCGTCGAGCCCCAGTCGGAGACCGTATGGCGTCAGGCCGACAAGTACAACGTTCCCCGTATCGGTTACGTCAACAAGATGGACCGCACGGGTGCCGACTTCCTCGCGGTCTGCGCGCAGATCAAGGAGCACTTCGGCGCCACGGCGCTGCCCGTCGTGCTGCCCATCGGTGCTGAGGACAAGTTCGAGGGACTGGTAGACCTTATATATAATAATGCGATCTACTACTTCGACGACAAGACCGTGCGCGACAACTTCGAGCTGAAGGAGATTCCCGATTCGATGAAGGCCGAGGCCGCCGAGTGGCGCGCCAAGCTCATCGAGGAGGTCGCTGCCACGGACGATGCGCTGATGGAGAAGTTCTTCGAGGATCCCGATTCGATCACTCCCGAGGAGCTGCTCGCAGCGATCCGCAAGGCTACGATCTCGATGCAGATCGTGCCGATGCTCTGCGGTTCGTCGTTCCACAACAAGGGCGTGCAGAAGCTGCTCGACTATGTGATCGCTTTCCTGCCCTCGCCGCTGGACGTTCCCGCCGTGACGGGTACCAACCCCAAGACGGAGAAGGAAGAGGAGCGCAAGTCTTCGGAGGACGAACCGTTCTGCGGTCTGGCCTTCAAGATCGCCACCGACCCCTTCGTCGGCCGTCTGGCTTTCGTCCGCGTTTACTCGGGCAAGCTCGACGCCGGTTCCTACGTGCTCAACGCACGCAGCGGCAAGCGCGAGCGTATCAGCCGCATCTACCAGATGCACGCCAACAAGCAGAACCCCCTGGAGACCGTTTACGCCGGCGACATCTGCGCTGCCGTAGGTTTCAAGGAGATCCGTACGGGCGACACGCTCTGCGCTGAGAACGCTCCCATCGTGCTGGAGCAGATGACCTTCCCCGAACCGGTGATCGGTCTGGCCGTGGAGCCCAAGACGCAGAAAGACCTCGACAAGCTGGGCATCGCCCTGGCGAAGCTGGCCGAAGAGGACCCCACCTTCACCGTTCATACCGACGAGGATTCGGGTCAGACCGTCATCAGCGGTATGGGTGAGCTTCACCTCGACATCATCGTCGACCGTCTGCGCCGCGAATTCGGCGTGGAGATCAACCAGGGTGCTCCCCAGGTGAACTACAAGGAGGCTCTCACCACCACCGTACAGCACCGCGAGGTCTTCAAGAAGCAGACCGGCGGCCGCGGTAAGTTCGCCGACATCATCTTCGAGATCGGTCCTGCCGAAGAGGGCAAGATGGGCCTTACGTTCGTCGACGAAGTGAAGGGCGGCAACATTCCCAAGGAGTTCATCCCCTCGGTGCAGAAGGGCTTCGAGTCGGCCATGGCCAACGGAGCGCTCGCCGGCTACCAGATGGACTCGATGAAGGTTACCCTCAAGGACGGTTCGTTCCACCCGGTCGACTCCGACCAGCTGTCGTTCGAAATCGCCGCCCGCAACGGTTACCGCGCTGCGGCTCCCAAGGCCGGTTCGGTCATCATGGAGCCGATCATGACCGTCGAGGTCGTGACTCCGGAGGAGAACATGGGCGACATCATCGGCGACCTGAACAAGCGCCGCGGTCAGATCACCGGCATGGAGTCGAAAGGCACCGCCCGCGTGGTCAAGGCCAAGGTTCCCCTGTCGGAGATGTTCGGCTACGTGACCGTACTGCGTACGATCTCCTCGGGCCGCGCCACCTCGTCCATGGAGTTCTCGCACTTCGAGGAAGTTCCTGCCAACCTGGCCAAGGAGATCATCGAGAAAGCGAGTGGTAAACGTAAGGATATAGAATAAGCTAAGGATATGAATCAGAAAATCAGAATCAAACTCAAGTCGTTCGATCACAACCTCGTCGACAAGTCGGCCGAGAAGATCGTGAAGACCGTGAAGAGCACCGGCGCCGTCGTGAGCGGCCCTGTGCCTCTGCCCACGCACAAGCAGATTTTTACGGTGAACCGCTCGACTTTCGTCAACAAGAAAGCCCGCGAGCAGTTCCAGCTCTGCACCTTCAAGCGCATTCTGGACATCTATTCGTCGACGCCCAAGACCATCGACGCCCTGATGAAACTGGAACTGCCCTCGGGCGTGGAGGTGGAGATCAAGGTCTGATACTTTTCCGGAAGCTCTCCGTCGGAGGCCGCAACCGCCCGCACGGCCGGTACGGACGATGACGGAGGGCACCCGTACCACCAAGCAAAAGGATCACTTTATATATAACAAACAATTTGACAACAAATGTCAGGACTTATTGGAAAGAAAATCGGAATGACTTCCGTTTACAGTGCCGAGGGTAAGAACATACCATGCACTGTCATCGAGGCTGGTCCCTGCGTTGTTACGCAAATCAAGACCGTGGAGAAGGACTCCTACGAAGCGGTGCAGATTGCCTATGACGAGAAAAGTGAAAAGCACACCAGCAGCAGTTTGTTAGGTCACTTCAAGAAGGCAGGCACGACTCCCAAGCGCAAGCTGGCGGAGTTCAAGGGCATGCCCGAAGTGAATCTCGGCGACACGCTCACCGTAGACCTCTTCTCGGAGGAAGACTGGGTGGACGTGACCGGGATCTCGAAAGGTAAGGGTTTCCAGGGCGTCGTGAAGCGTCACGGCTTCGGCGGCGTCGGCGGTCAGACCCACGGCCAGCACAACCGTCAGCGCAAGCCCGGTTCGCTCGGCGCTTCGTCCTATCCTTCGCGCGTCTTCAAGGGCAAGCGTCTGCCCGGCCGCATGGGCGGCGAGCAGGTCAAGGTTCTGAACCTGCGTGTTTTGAAAGTAATCCCCGAGAGCAACCTTATCCTCGTGAAAGGTTCGATTCCGGGTGCCAAAGGTGCTTATTTAACAATTGAGAAGTAGTCATGGAATTAGCTGTTTTGAACACACAAGGAAAGGAAACGGGTCGTAAGGTAACCCTTTCGGACGCCGTTTTCGGCGTGGAGGCTAATGACCACGCTATTTATCTCGACGTGAAGCAGTATCTCGCCGACCAGCGCCAGGGTACGCACAAGTCGAAGCAGCGCAACGAGGTTGCCGGTTCGACCCGCAAGCTCAAGCGTCAGAAAGGTACCGGCGGTGCTCGTGCGGGCAGCATCAAGTCGCCCCTCTTCCCGGGCGGCGGCCGCATCTTCGGCCCCGTGCCCCGCGACTACAGCTTCAAGCTCAACAAGAAGCTCAAGCAGCTGGCACGCCGCAGCGCCCTGACCTACAAGGCCCAGGCCAATGCCATCTGCGTGCTGGAGGCCGTGAAGCTCGACGCTCCGAAGACCAAGGCGATGGTGGCCATCGCCGAAGCGCTGAAGGTCTCGGACAAGAAGGTCCTGCTGGTACTGCCCGAAGGCAACGCCAACGTGCAGCTCTCGTGCCGCAACATCCCCTACGTACAGCCCGTACTGGCCAAGAACGTCTGCACCTACGACGTGATGAACGCTTCGGCCGTCGTACTGGTGGAGGGCGCCGAGAACGTACTCAACACGATGTTAGCTTAAAAAACGCAAGTGACAATGGAAATTATTATTAAGCCGGTTTTGACCGAGAAAATGACGATTCAGGGCGAAAAGTTGAATCGCTACGGTTTTATCGTTGACGTGCGGGCTAACAAGCTGCAGATTCGCAATGCCGTAGAGCAGATGTACAACGTCGTCGTGACGGATGTGAACACCGTCAACTACATGGGCAAGCAGAAGAGCCGCTACACCAAGGCCGGTCTGCTGGAGGGTCGCGCCAACAACTTCAAGAAAGCGATCGTTACCCTGAAGGACGGAGACAAGATCGATTTTTACAGTAATATCTAACGAAGATGGCAGTAAGAAAATTTAAGCCTGTTACCGCAGGTACGAGACATAAGATTATCGGCACGTTCGACGAGATTACCAAGTCGACGCCGGAGAAGTCGCTGCTTAGCCCCAAGAAGAGCTCGGGCGGTCGCAACAATACGGGCAAGATGACCGTCCGCTACATCGGCGGCGGCCACAAGCAGATGTACCGTAACGTCGACTTCAAGCGTGCCAAGGACGGCATCGCCGCCACTGTAAAATCGATCGAGTACGACCCCAATCGTACCGCACGCATTGCACTGCTGGTATACGCCGACGGCGAGAAGAGCTACATCATCGCGCCCAACGGCCTCCAGGTCGGTCAGACCGTCATGAGCGGCGCAGGCGTCGCTCCCGAAGTGGGCAACACGCTCTTCCTGAGCGAGATCCCCCTCGGTACGGTCGTCCACAACATCGAACTCTATCCGGGCCAGGGTGCCGCCATGGCGCGCTCCGCAGGCTCGTATGCTCAACTGTTGGCACGCGAGGGCAAATTCGCCATCATCAAGCTGCCTTCGGGTGAGACTCGTATGGTACTCGTAACTTGCCGTGCCACGGTGGGTGTCGTCTCGAACGTCGACCACAACCTCGAGAGCTCCGGCAAGGCAGGTCGTGAACGTTGGCTCGGCCGTCGTCCCCACAACCGCGGTGTCGTGATGAACCCCGTGGATCACCCGATGGGTGGTGGTGAAGGCCGTGCTTCGGGTGGTCATCCCCGTTCGCGCAAGGGTCTGCTCGCCAAGGGCTACAAGACCCGCAACCCGAAGAAGACGACCTCGAAGTTTATTATTTCCAAGAAGAAAAAATAATTAAATAAGAGTACATAATGAGTCGTTCATTGAAGAAGGGACCGTTCATCGATCCCAAACTCGAAGCGAAAATCGTCGCGCTGACCGAGGGCAACAAGAAGGCCGTGGTCAAGACGTGGTCGCGTGCCAGCATGATCTCGCCCGATTTCGTGGGCCAGACCGTCGCCGTGCACAACGGTAACAAGTTCATTCCGGTATACGTAACTGAGAACATGGTAGGACACAAGCTCGGTGAGTTTGCTCCCACGCGCAACTTCCGCGGTCACGCCGGTAACAAGAAAAAATAGTAGAAAATGGGTGCAAGAAAAGCAATGACAGCCAAGAAACTGCAGGCTGAAAAGAAACAGAAGGCGATCGCCATCATGCGCGACTGCCCGACCTCTCCCCGCAAAATGCGCCTGGTGGCCGACATCATCCGCGGCGTGGAGATCAACAAGGCATTGGGCATCCTTCGCTATTCGAAGAAGGAGGCGTCGATCCGCATGGAGAAACTCCTCAAGTCGGCGATCGCCAACTGGGAGGCCAAGAACGAGGGCGAGCGCCTGGAGGACGTCAAGCTCTGCGTCAAGGAAGTGTTCGTAGACTGCGGCCGCATGCTGAAGCGCATTCAGCCGGCGCCCCAGGGTCGTGCGCACCGCATTCGCAAGCGCTCGAACCATGTGACGATCGTAGTGGACAAAGTCGTAACCGTAGAAAACAAGTAATCAGATGGGACAGAAAGTTAATCCGATAGCAAATCGTCTCGGTATCATCCGCGGTTGGGATTCCAACTGGTTCGGCGGCAAGGACTTCTCCGACAAACTCGTCGAGGATGCCAAGATCCGCAAGTATCTGAATGTCCGTCTGGCCAAGGCGAGCATCTCGAAGATCATCATCGAGCGCACGCTGAAGTTGGTTACGGTGACCATCTCGACGGCCCGTCCGGGTATCATCATCGGCAAGGGCGGCCAGGAGGTCGACAAGCTCAAGGAAGAGCTCAAGAAGCTCACCGGCAAGGAGATCCAGATCAACATCTTCGAGGTCAAGCGCCCCGAGGTCGACGCTGTGATCGTGGGCCAGAACATCGCCCGCCAGCTGGAGGGCCGCGTGTCGTTCCGCCGCGCCGTGAAGACCGCCGTGGCTTCGACCATGCGCATGGGTGCCGAGGGCATCAAGATCCAGGTTGCAGGCCGTGTCGGCGGCGCCGAAATGGCCCGCACCGAGACCATCAAGGAAGGCCGCATTCCGCTGCATACGTTCCGTGCCGACATCGACTACTGCCTGACCGAGGCGCTGACCAAGGTGGGTATCCTCGGTGTCAAGGTGTGGATCTGCCAGGGTACGGTCTACGGCAAGCGCGACATCTTCGAGATCGCGGGCGCTTCGGCCCAGGCCGCTTCGGGCGACCGCGGCGAGCGTCGCGGAGGACGCGGCGGTGACCGTCGTGGCGGCGAGCGTCGCGGAGGTCGTCGTGGCGGCGAGCGTCGCAACAACAATCAGTAGTAAGTAGGACCTTTTAAAGCAAGACAAACATGTTACAGCCGAAAAAGACCAAGTTTAGAAGAATGCAGAAAGGCCGTATGAAAGGTTTGGCTCAGAGAGGCAACCAGCTTGCATACGGATCGTTCGCAATCAAGGCACTTGAATCGACCTGGATCACCGGTCGTCAGATAGAGGCCGCACGTCAGGCCATCACCCGTTACATGAAGCGCGAGGGTCAGCTCTGGATCCGCATCTTCCCCGACAAACCCATCACGAAGAAACCCGCCGAGGTGCGTATGGGTAAAGGTAAGGGTAATCCCGAAGGTTTCGTGGCGCCCGTTACGCCGGGCCGCATCCTCTTCGAAGCCGAAGGCGTGCCCCTGGCCGTAGCGCAGGAAGCGTTGCGTCTGGGTGCGCAGAAACTGCCCATCACCACCAAGTTCATTGTAAGACGCGACTACGTCGAAACCACTATTTAAGGGAACAAGAAGATGAAAAGTGCAGAAATCAAGGATATCTCGATCAAGGACCTTCAGGAGCGCATCGAGACCGAAAAGGTCCAGCTCGCGAAGCTGAAGGTGCAGCACGCGGTGTCCCCCGTCGAGAACCCGTCGATCATCAAGAAAAACCGCAGAGATATAGCTCGCATGCTGACCGTCCTGCGTCAAAAAAACGCAAAATAAGCAACAACTATGGAAAGAAATCTTAGAAAAGAGCGTATCGGGGTGGTTGTCAGCAACAAGATGGAGAAAACCATTGTGGTTGCCGTTGCACGCAAGGTGAAGCATCCTATCTATGGCAAGTTCGTCAACAAGACGACGAAGTTCGTCGCCGAGTCGCTCGACGAGACCTGCAAGGAGGGCGATACCGTGCGCATCATGGAAACCCGCCCGCTGAGCAAGACGAAGCGTTGGAGATTAGTACAAATCATTGAAAGAGCTAAGTAGTTATGATACAGCAGGAAAGTAGACTCGTAGTAGCCGACAACAGCGGCGCGAAGGAGGTTCTGTGCATCCGCGTGCTCGGCGGTACGAAGCGTCGCTACGCTTCGATCGGCGACAAGATCGTGGTTGCCGTGAAGAGCGCTTCTCCCTCGGGCGATGTCAAGAAGGGCGCCGTTTCGAAGGCGGTCGTCGTGCGTACGACCAAGGAGATCCGCCGTGCCAACGGTTCGTACATTCGTTTCGACGACAACGCCGTGGTGCTGCTTAACAACCAGGGTGAAATGCGCGGTACTCGCATATTCGGTCCCGTGGCCCGTGAGCTGCGCGACCAGTATATGAAGATTATCTCCCTCGCACCCGAAGTATTGTAATCACAAAAAACGATTTCGGATATGTCAGTCAAATTACATATTAAGAAAGGCGATACGGTTTACGTGAACGCCGGCGACAACAAGGGCCAGCAGGGCAAGGTCCTCAAGGTCGACGTCGAGAAGCAGCGTGCCGTCGTCGAGGGTGTGAATCTGTGCAAGAAGGCTACCAAGCCCAATGCCAAGAACCCCCAGGGAGGTATCGTCGAGCAGGAGGCTCCGATCCATATCTCCAACTTGCAGGTCATCGACCCCAAGAGCGGCAAGCCCACGCGTGTCGGCCGCAAACTCGATGACAAAGGTAAATTAGTTCGTTACGCTAAAAAGTCAGGGGAGGAGATCAGATAATGGCATACGTACCTACACTCAAGACCCAGTACAAGGAGCAGATCAAGCCTGCCCTTATGAAGGAGTTCGGTTACTCGAGCATCATGCAGTGCCCGAAGCTCACCAAGATCGTCATCAACCAGGGCATGGGCCAGGCCGTCGCCGACAAGAAGCTCATCGACGTCGCCGAGGCCGAGCTGACGCAGATCACCGGTCAGAAGGCCGTGCAGACGCGTTCGCGCAAGGACATCTCCAACTTCAAGCTGCGCAAGGGCATGCCCATCGGTGTGCGCGTGACGCTGCGCGACACCCGGATGTACGAGTTCCTGGAGCGTCTGATCGCAGTCGCACTTCCCCGTATCCGCGATTTCAAGGGTATCAACGAGAAGTTCGACGGACAGGGCAACTACACCCTCGGCATCACCGAGCAGATCATCTTCCCGGAGATCGACATCGACAAGATCACCAAGATCTTCGGCATGGAGATCACTTTCGTAACCACGGCCAAGACCGACGAGGAGGCCTATGCGCTGCTCCGCGAATTCGGCCTGCCTTTCAAGAACGCTAAAAAGAACTAAGCCATGGCAAAAGAATCGATGAAAGCGCGCGAGGTGAAGCGTCAGAAGCTCGCCAACCGCTATGCTCATAAGCGCGAGGAGATCGCAGCCAAGGTGAAGGCCGGCGAAATGGACCACGAGGAGGCTTGGATCGCATTGTCGAAACTGCCCCGCAACTCGAATCCCATCCGCCAGCACAACCGCTGCAAGATCACGGGTCGCCCCAAGGGTTACATCCGCCTGTTCGGCATCAGCCGTATCCAGTTCCGCGAGATGGCCTCCAAGGGTCTGATCCCGGGCGTGACCAAGGCAAGCTGGTAACGGACGTTCGCCGGGAGGGGGCTTTCCCCTTTCCCGGCGAACGAATTCATGATTCACAGTTCACGATTCGGAATTGTGAATCCCTGCCGTCGCTTCACGGACGGCAAGGGTCGGATCTGGAAGGGTGACAAGCCCTGTGGAACGGATGACGGACGGTTCGTAGGTATGAACTTCGGATTGCAGCCGCAGATTTCCGCTCCGGAGAGATCGGGCCCGATACGGGTGCCGAACCCGTGTAGAACAGTTGCAAAGTCGGGGAAAATGCCGCCGCAAGCGGTAACTTCCCGGCCGCGGAACTGCTCGAAAGATTCGGCATTTGTTACGGATTTCCCGCACGACCGAGGTGTCGGAACAGACCGAGGTACGAGGTTTTGAACCCCGACCGAGGTATCGAGACCGGGCGAGGCGCGACGAGGGGCGGACGAAAATAGTCCCCCAACAGTTGCGACGACCGCCTGCGACGCGGACGGGCCGGAGCCCGCGAACCGCCATAAGACGGTTTGTCGGAGAGCTTGGGCCGACTGCGAGTTGTCTCTGGAAGGACCCGGCTGAGGGCCGGAAAGAGATCGTCCGAAGACCGGAGTGCGAACCGAACGGTGCGAAACGACCGGGGAGGAAACGACTTGGGAGGAAACGACCTGGGAGGAGACGACCTGGGAGGAGACGACCGGGGAAGAAAGGGCCGGGACGTAAGGGATCGGAACGGGAAGGAAAACGCGGGACTTGAAGGGACTGCGGGCCTTGCTGCGACGGACCCGGGGACGACGGGCGCGGGGAATCGGTACGGAAACATGTTGGCAACGGAACGGGGTGCTGACATGCTCCGTTTTCCGGAGTGACCGACAAAAGGCCTAAAAAACAAGGCTCTGAATTGGCCGTTCGGAAAATTATTAGTATATTTGCGCGCTTGTACCCGCCATGCGCCCTCTGCGCGAGACGCACGAAGGCCCCCGACGGATGCGAGCGATAACAAACAAACTCAAAACATTAATTTTAACTTCTATTCGTTATGACTGATCCTATTGCGGACTTTCTGACCAGAATTAGAAACGCAGTGAAAGCCAACCACAAGGTGGTTGAAGCTCCTGGCTCGAAAATTAAGCAGGCTATCACGAAGATTCTCTACGATCAGGGCTACATCCTGGCCTACAAGTTCGACGCCGATGAGAAGGGACACCCGACCATCAAGATCGCACTGAAGTGGGATGCCGCCACGAAGACCAACGCCATCAAGGACCTTAAGCGCGTGAGCCGTCCGGGTCTGCGCCGCTATGCGTCGGTGTCGGAGATGCCCCGCGTACTGAACGGCCTGGGCATCGCCATCCTCTCGACCTCGAAAGGCATCATGACCGACGCCGAGGCCCGCAAGGAGAACGTGGGCGGCGAGGTGCTGTGCTACATCTACTAATCGGAAAACACTAAACAAACAGAACAATGTCAAGAATCGGTAAATTACCTGTAAACTTGCCTGCCGGCGTGACCGTGGAGGTTGCCGCCGACAATACGGTAAGCGTGAAAGGACCGCTCGGGACGCTGAGTCAGAAAGTCGACTCGGACATCAAGGTAGAGGTCGGCACGCACAAGGATCTCCACACGGAGAAGGAAATCCCCGCCGTGCTTGTATCGCGCCCGACCAACCAGCCGCGCCACCGCTCGCTGCACGGTCTCTACCGCGCACTGATCAACAACATGGTGATCGGCGTATCGAAGGGCTACGAAATCAAGCAGGAACTGGTCGGTGTCGGCTTCAAGGCCGAAGTGAAGGGCCAGATCCTCGAAATGAGCCTCGGCTACTCGCACGACACGCATTTCATGCTGCCCAAGGAAGTGACCGCCACGGCCGTTACGGAGAAGAAGGGCAACCCCATCGTAACGCTCAAGTCCATCGACAAGCAGCTCGTCGGCCAGGTAGCCGCCAAACTGCGCTCGCTGCGCAAACCGGAGCCGTACAAGGGCAAGGGTATCAAGTTCGTAGGCGAGCAGCTGCGTCGCAAGGCCGGCAAATCGGCAGGTGCTAAATAGTAAAAGTCTGAAGTTATGTCACTGAACAAGATAGAAAGAAGAGAGAGGATCAAGATGCGTATCCGCAAGATCGTGAGCGGTACGCCCGAACAGCCTCGCATGACTGTATTCCGCAGCAACAAGCAGATCTATGTACAGTTTATCGATGACCTTGCCGGTGTGACCCTCGCCACCGCATCCTCCCTGGACAAGGAGGTGGTCTCGGCCGTAGCCGGCAAGACCAAGTGCGAAGTCGCCGCCCTGGTAGGCAAGCTGGCCGCCGAGCGCGCCGTAGCCAAAGGCATCACCGCCGTAGCTTTCGACCGCAACGGCTACCTTTATCACGGAAGAGTAAAACAGCTGGCCGAAGCAGCACGCGAAGGCGGTCTTAAATTCTAAGCATCATGTCGAATACCAACATAAAGAAAGTACGCACGAGCGACCTCGAACTGAAGGATCGTCTCGTCAGCATTCAGCGTGTCACGAAGGTGACCAAGGGCGGTCGTACCTTCAGCTTTTCGGCCATCGTGGTCGTGGGCAACGAGGACGGCGTCGTAGGTTACGGTCTGGGCAAGGCTTCGGAAGTGCAGGCCGCCATCGCCAAAGGCGTGGAGGATGCCAAGAAGAACCTGGTGAAGATCCCCGTCATCAAGGGCACGATCCCTCACAAGCAGGAGTATCGCTACGGCGGTTCGCAGGTCATGATCCGTCCGGCAGCCCCGGGTACCGGTATCATCGCCGGCGGTGCCATGCGCGCCGTGCTGGAGTCGCTGGGCATCAAGAACGTGCTTGCCAAGAGCAAGGGTTCGTCGAACCCCCACAACCTGGTGAAGGCCACGATCGGCGCCCTCTGCGAACTGCGCGACGCCCACAGCGTGGCCCGTCTGCGCGGCATCTCGATGGACAAGGTGTTTAACGGTTAATTCTACGGACAAATGGCAAAGTTGAAAATCACTCAGGTCAAGAGCCGCATCGGTGCCACGGAGCGCCAGTGCAAGAATCTCGACGCGCTGGGTCTCAGAAAGATTAACGCAAGCGTCGAACACGAGGATTCGGCCATCATCAAGGGCATGCTCGAACGCGTGAAGCACCTGGTCAAGGTCGAGACCGTAGCATAAGTTTAACTACAAGAAGTACATTCAACGATGGAACTCAATAACCTCAAACCCGCAAAGGGTTCTACGCACCACGACAAACGTGTCGGCCGCGGTGCAGGTTCGGGCCACGGCGGTTACGCGACCCGTGGTAACAAGGGTGCGCAGTCGCGTTCGGGCTACTCGCGCAAACTGGGATTCGAGGGCGGTCAGATGCCCCTCCAGCGTCGTCTTCCGAAGTTCGGTTTCACGAACCTGAAGCGCGTGGAGTTCAAGCCCATCAACCTTTCGACGCTCGAAGAGCTGGCCGGCAAGAAGTCGCTTACCGAGATCACGGTCGAGACGCTCGTAGCCGCAGGATTCATCTCGTCCAACGACAAGGTGAAGATTCTGGGCAACGGTCAGCTGACCAAGGCGCTGACGGTCAAGGCGCACGCTTTCTCGAAGAGTGCCGCCGAAGCCATCGCGGCAGCTGGCGGAAGCGTCGAAAAACTGTAAGGAATCTTAGAATCCCACAATTATGAATCAGTATCTCGTTGTTGGCATCGTCTTCATAGTGCTTGTCGCTATCCTGGCAGCCAACAAGAAATTGGTCGAAACGCTCAAGAACATCTACAAGATCGAGGAGCTGCGCAAGCGTGTCGTGTACACGATCGGGCTGCTGCTGGTCTACCGCTTGGGTAGTTTCATCGTGATTCCGGGCATCGATCCCAACGCCCTGGGCGAGGGATCGGCGTATGCCAGCCAGTTGGAGGGCAACGGACTTCTGGGTCTGTTGGACGTCTTCTCTGGAGGTGCATTCGGCAACGCCGCCATCTTTGCTCTCGGAGTCATGCCGTATATCACCGCCTCGATCGTCATCCAGCTTATGGGCATGATGATCCCGTATTTCCAGAAGATGCAGAAGGAGGGTGAGAGCGGCCGTCGCAAGATGAACCAGTGGACACGCTTCCTGACCATCGGCGTGCTGTTGATCCAGGGTCCGGCCTACATCGCCAACCTCTTTCACCAGGTTCCCGCTGCGTTCGCTTACGAAAACAAATTCCTTTTCGTTGCCTATGCGACGACGATTCTGATCGCCGGTACCATGTTCGTCATGTGGCTCGGCGAGAAGATCACCGACAAGGGTATCGGCAACGGCATCTCGCTCATCATCATGATCGGTATCGTGGCCCGTCTGCCGCACGCGCTGTTGGCCGAGGTCAACGCGCGTTTCCAGACCGCCTCGGGCAGCGCCATCATGCTGATCCTGGAGCTGGTGCTGCTGTTCCTTGTCTTCATGGCAACGATCGCTCTGGTACAGGCCGTCCGCAAGGTCCCTGTCCAGTATGCGAAGCGTATCGTCGGCAATAAACAGTACGGAGGCGTACGCCAGTACATCCCTCTGAAGATGAATGCCGCGAATGTGATGCCCATCATCTTCGCGCAGGCTCTGATGTTCATTCCGATGATGTTTACCGGTACGGCCTTCGCCGCAGCCTTCAGCTCGGTGACCGGCTTCTGGTACAACTTCACGCTCGCGGTGCTGGTGATCGCCTTCACCTACTTCTACACGGCGATCATCGTCAACCCTCAAATGATGGCCGATGACATGAAGCGAAACGGCGGCTTCATCCCGGGAGTGAAACCGGGCAAGCAGACCGTGAACTACATCGACACCATCATGACGCGTATCACGCTCCCCGGCTCGTTCTTCCTGGCCATCGTGGCGATTCTGCCCGCTCTGGCCATGCGGTTCCTGGGCATCCAGCAGGCGTTCGCCTACTTCTACGGAGGTACGTCGCTGCTGATCATGGTCGGCGTGGTGCTCGACACTCTCAAACAGATAGAGAGCTACCTGCTGATGCGCCACTACGACGGTCTGATGAAGACCGGCCGTATCCAGGGTCGCCATTAGCGGTTTTCCGAAGAGATTCTTAGCGAAGAATGATCTATTTGAAGACAGACGAGGAGATCGAACTGCTCCGTGAGAACAACGTCCTGGTGTCGCAGACACTGGCCGAGGTGGGCCGCCACATTCGTCCGGGCGTCACGACCCTGGAGTTGGACCGTATTGCCGAGGAGTTCATCCGCGCGCACGGAGCAGTTCCCGCTTTCCTCGGATATCAGGGATTTCCCGCTTCGTTGTGCATTTCGGTTAACGAACAGGTAGTTCACGGTATCCCGTCCGCCGATTGCGTCCTCGAAGAGGGCGACATCGTTTCGGTCGATTGCGGTACGTTTATGAAGGGGTTTGTTGGTGATTCGGCGTATACGTTCGCCGTGGGTGAGGTTGCCGAGGAAGTACGGCAGCTCATGGAGGTCACCAAAGAAGCTCTTTATAAGGGTACCGCCCAGGCCAGGGCCGGCAATCGCGTTGGCGATGTGTCGGCAGCAGTGCAGGAGCACGCCGAGCGTTTCGGCTACGGCGTCGTGCGCGAGTTGGAAGGTCACGGTTTGGGTCGGAAAATGCACGAAGACCCCGGAGTTCCCAACTACGGCGCACGCGGCAGAGGTCCGCTCCTCAAGGAGGGCATGGTGATATGTATCGAACCCATGATCAACATGGGAACCAAAGCGGTGGTTTTCGAGCGTGACGGCTGGACGGTCCGCACCCGCGACCGCAAGCCCGCGGCCCACTACGAGTTCGCAGTGGCCGTGCGCAAGGACGGTCCCGACGTGCTGACGGATTTCAGCATCATCGAAAAGGCTTTAAACAACTAAGACTCAATGGCAAAACAAGCTGCTATCGAACGCGACGGCACGATCATCGAGGCCCTGTCCAACGCCATGTTCCGTGTCGAACTGGACAACGGCCACGTCTTGACGGCCCACATCTCGGGAAAGATGCGCATGCACTACATCAAGATCCTTCCCGGGGACAAAGTGAAAGTGGAGATGACGCCCTACGATCTGACGAAGGGCCGTATCTCTTTCAGGTACAAATAATCAGATCGCTTTAAAACCATGAAAGTAAAAGCATCCATCAAGAAGCGCAGCGAGGATTGCAAGATTGTGAAGCGTAAGGGCAAACTTTACGTCATTTGCAAGAAGAATCCCAAGTTCAAGATGCGCCAGGGGTAGTATTTCACATGTAAGTTAAAGTAAGACGATCATCGTGCCGGCAGTTCGGCGTTGCACGACCCGGATCTGACGATCCGCCCGCCGCCGACCCCACGCAGGGCCCTTGATCGCATCAAAAGAAAAAGAATTTTTATGGCACGTATAGTTGGTGTAGATTTACCCAAAAACAAGCGAGGCGAGATCGGCCTGACCTATATCTACGGTATCGGTCGTTCGACGGCTCGCAAGATTCTCGACGGAGCTGGTATCAGCTACGACGTCAAGGTTCAGGACTGGACGGACGACCAGGTGGGCGCCATCCGTTCGACGATTGCCGACATGGGCATCAAGGTCGAGGGCGAATGCCGTTCGATGGTCCAGCTCAACATCAAGCGCCTGATGGACATCGGTTGCTATCGCGGCATCCGTCACCGCCTGGGTCTTCCCGTTCGCGGTCAGTCGACCAAGAACAACGCCCGCACCCGCAAGGGCCGCAAGAAGACCGTCGCTAACAAGAAAAAGGCAACAAAGTAATCTTTAGAGAATTATGGCAAAGAAAACTGGAACAGTCAAGAAAAAGGTTGTTAAGGTCGGTGCCGTGGGCAATGCCTACGTTCACTCCACTTTCAACAACGTAATCATCACCATTACCAACGAGAACGGCGATGTGATCAGCTGGTCTTCGGCCGGTAAGATGGGCTTCCGTGGTTCGAAGAAGAATACTCCCTATGCCGCTCAGACTTCGGCCGCCGATTGCGCCAAGGTCGCTTACGACATGGGTTTGCGCAAGGTCAAGGTTTACGTCAAGGGTCCGGGTGCCGGCCGCGAGTCGGCCGTGCGTACGATCCACGGCGCCGGCATCGAAGTGATGGAAATCATCGACGTCACGCCGCTGCCGCACAACGGCTGCCGTGCTCCCAACCGCCGTCGCGTATAGTTCGCGGCAGCGATCGGGTATCATCTTACAGTTATTTAATTCGTAAAAGACCATGGGAAAATACATAGGACCAAAATCGAAGATCGCCAGAAAATTCGGCGAAGCCATTTACGGGGCGGACAAGGTGCTCGAGAAGCGTAACTACCCTCCCGGACAGCACGGTCTGGCTCGCAAGCGCAAGAAGGTGTCGGAGTACGGCACGCAGCTCAGCGAGAAGCAGAAAGCCAAATATACCTACGGATTGCTCGAGAAGCAGTTCTCGCGCACCTACGAGCAGGCTGCCCGCATGGGCGGTATCACGGGTGAGAACCTGCTGAAGCTGCTCGAGTGCCGTCTGGACAACGTCGTTTACCGCCTCGGCATCGCGCCCACGCGCGCCGCTGCCCGCCAGCTCGTGTCGCACCGTCACATCTGCGTCAACGGCAACGTGGTGAACATTCCTTCCTATTCGTTGCGTGCCGGCGACATCGTCTCGGTCCGCGAGAAGTCGAAGAGCCTGGAAGTGATTGCCGCTTCGCTGGCCGGCGGAGCCCGCAGCCGCTACGCCTGGCTGGAGTGGGACAACGCTTCGATGAGCGGCAAGTTCCTCCAGAAGCCCGAACGCGAGGAGATTCCGGAGAACATCAAGGAGCAGCTCATCGTCGAGTTGTACTCGAAGTAGTAATCAGAAAAATTCACTCAGATTGTTATGGCAATATTAGCATTCCAGAAACCTGAGAAGGTTATTATGCTCGAATCCACTTCGTCGTTCGGAAAGTTCGAGTTCCGACCGCTGGAGCCCGGATTCGGCATGACTGTCGGTAACGCTTTGCGTCGGATTCTGCTCTCGTCGTTGGAGGGTTATGCGATCACGACTGTCAAGGTAGCCGGTGTCGATCACGAGTTTGCCGCTATCCCCGGAGTCATGGAGGATATGTTGAACATCATCCTCAAGCTCAAGCAGGTTCGTTTTATCCGCACAGTCGATAATCAGGATGCCGAAAAGGTCTCCATTAACGTTGCGGGTGTGACGGAGCTGACTGCCGGATACATTTCAAATTACCTGTCGTTCTTCAAGGTGTTGAATCCCGATTTGGTGATCTGCCATCTCGCCCCCAACACCAAGATGCAGATGACGCTCACGATCGGCAAGGGCCGCGGTTACGTGCCCGCCGAGGAGAACGCTCCCGCCGAAAGCGAGATCGGCGTGCTCCCCATCGATTCGATCTTCACGCCCATCAAGAACGTGAAGTACGCCATCGAGAACTACCGCGTCGAGCAGAAGACCGACTACGAAAAGTTGAATCTCGAGATTACTACCGACGGTTCGATTCACCCCAAGGAGGCCCTTAAGGAGGCCGCCAAGATTCTCATCCAGCACTTCATGCTCTTCTCCGACGAGAAGATCACCGTCAACATGGAGGACACCAACGGTGCCGAAGAGTTCGACGAGGATGTGCTCCACATGCGTCAGTTGTTGAAGACCAAGCTCTCCGACCAGGATCTGAGCGTGCGTGCGCTCAATTGCCTGAAAGCTGCCGACGTGGATACGGTGGGCGATCTGGTGAAGCTCAACCGCAACGATCTGTTGAAGTTCCGCAACTTCGGCAAGAAGTCGCTCACGGAGCTCGACGAGTTGCTGGCTTCCTTGAATCTGAAGTTCGGTATGGACGTTTCTATCTACAAACTTGACAAAGATTAATTATGAGACACAATAAGAATTTCAACCACCTCGGCCGTCAGGCGGGGCACCGCAAGGCGATGCTCTCGAACATGGCGTCGTCGCTTATCCTGCATAAGCGCATCGAGACCACCGTGGCCAAAGCCAAGGCTGTGCGTATGTTCATCGAGCCTCTGGTAACCAAGTCGAAGGAGGACACGACCCATTCGCGCCGCGTCGTCTTCTCGTACCTCAAGCAGAAGGAAGCCGTCACGGAGTTGTTCCGCACCATCGCGCCCAAGATCGCTTCGCGCCCCGGCGGTTACACCCGTATCCTCAAGACCGGCTTCCGTCTCGGCGACGGTGCCGACATGTGCATCATCGAGTTCGTCGATTTCAACGAGGCCTATACGCTCGGCGTCGCTCCTGCAGCTGCCGCCGAGGCTAAGCCCAAGACGCGTCGTTCGCGCGCCAAGAAGTCGATCGATGCTGTCGAGGACGCCGCAGTCGTTGAGAACGGCGATGCCCAGGCCGCAGCACCTAAAAAGGCTGCCGCTCCCAAGAAGGCCGCTGCTCCGAAGGCTCCCAAGGCTGCTGCCGCCAAGACGGCTGCTCCCAAGGTTGCCAAGAAGACCAACGTCGGCAAGAAAATGTAGTTTCGGAGCACGGTTCGGCCGTGCTTCCAGAATAGCCGTATGGCGCCCGAAAGGGCGCCATACGCTTTTTTTTGTCTATACTATGATTTCTGCTGGATGCTGTTCTTGATAGTTGTTGGCGGCTTGTCAACGGCTGCCATATTGAGGGCTTTGTTGTTCGGGGCGGTCGATACGTCGCAAGTCGGATTCCGGCAACTGTAGGGCGATAAGTGCGAAAATAGGAGGGATTTGTGGCTGTTGAAGAACAACAAAGCCGTAGTTCTCTCCATTATGTGGTGGAAATTCGTAAAAGACGACTTGGTTTGCGGAGTTTCATCGGAAGTGTAGGAACTCAGCAGTGAGCTGTGCTGAAGTAATACATGCAGGGATCGTAGGGCCCGGGGCCGGAAGTTGACGATGGGCTGCAAAAGCAAACCCCCGTTGAACATTCGTTCAACGGGGGTCAGTGCCCAGGACAGGAATCGAACCTGCACGCCTTGCGGCACACGCACCTGAAACGTGCGCGTCTACCTATTCCGCCACCTGGGCATAAGTAGGAATTACGGAGTGCAAAGATATATGCTTTTTTATGAAAAGCAAACGAAATGGCCGAAAAAATGCAGATAATCGCTTCGATTTTTTGCTTATCGGTGTCTCAGACGCTTGAGGGGCGTTTATCCGGGTTGTCGATTTTGCCGTAAACGCCCGTGCGGAGGCTATTTGTTGAGAAACTTGTACTGAAACAGCAGCAGATAGACAACGGCAACGGAGATATAGGCGTCGGCCAGGTTGAAGATGGCGCCGAAGAAATAGTTGTTGCCGTCGACGAGGAACTGCAGCCATCGGGGTACGCCGTTCCACTGAAACAGCGGGAAGTAGAACATGTCGACCACGCGTCCCATCATGAAGCCGGCGTAATGGCCGCCGAACTGGGCAACGGTGTAGGGTGTCGAGGCAGAGAACAGCAGTCCGTAGAATGCGCTGTCGAGGATGTTGCCCACGGCGCCCGCGAAGATCAGCGACAGTCCGACGAGAACGCCCCGGGGAGTCTCCTTGCGGTGGCGCACCAGGTGGACGATCAGCCATGCGAGGGCTCCGGCCAGACCGATGCGGAAAATTCCCAGCAGCAGTTTGCCCCAGTCGAATCCGCCGCCCGAGGCGATGTGCATGCCGAAAGCGGCGCCGTTGTTCTCGACGAAGCGCAGCTGGAACCAGTCGGGGAATATGATGATCGCTTCACCGAGCTGCATGTGGGTTTTGACCCATATCTTGAGTGCTTGGTCGGCCAGCAACAGCAGGATGACCAGGAGCGAGATTTTCTTGAGATTCATCTTTTTCGTTTTATCGGAACAAAGATAGTGCAAGGTGAGAGCAATGCCAAATTTATTTGAGCATTGCCGAATCGCAGCCTATCTAAACCGCCGCGAAGCAGGCGGTAAAGTGCAAGGTGAGAGCAAAAACAAACGAAGTTTGATTTTTGCCGAGCCGCCGCCTATCCAAGCGCTTGCGCAAAGTAGTGCAAGGTGAGAGCAATGCCAAATTTATTTGAGCATTGCCGAATCGCAGCCTATCTAAACCGCTGCGAAGCAGTCGGTAAAGTGCAAGGCGAGAGCAAAAATATTTTGCACTTTGCCGGCTCGCCGCCTGTGAAACCGCCGCGAAGCGAGGACAAATGCGAGGTAAACGTTCTTAGCGTTCGTTCTGCCGATTACTGAGTCGGGGGCGGTTCAGTCGACTGCAGATTCAAGGCCGGGAATGCGGCCCAACCGGGTTGCTTCGGGGCGGTTCGGATTGGGACCAATAGCAACTTCGATAGATGCTGGACGCAGCGCACGGTGCGTGCGTGGCCGCGGTAGGCTCCTGTGTTGAGCGGATCGACTTCACCGGAATGGAAGTTGAACATGCCCGCATAGACGCTGCCGGAGAAGGCCGGAGACGATGACCACGCATAGCCGTTCGTGCCGGCAAAGGCCAAGACTCCCGACGACGTGTTGCGGTTGCCCGCAGCAGGCGTTGTAAAGCAATCACTATGAGGAATGACGCGGAGGGTGCGGAACAATGGTTTCTGTACGAATGTCGTTGCGTTTACTTCGTACGGAATGTCGGGCGCAGCCTGCGGGGCACGCTTGCGGGCCTCCGCTGCGGGAGGCTGCGGCCCGCACGGCTCGAAGAGCCGAACAACGGCGACAGCAAATCGTTCGCCCGGACCGGCTGCGATCGTCCCACCTCGACAACCCTACTTTGTCATTCTGAGCGGAGCGAAGAATCTATGATGAACGCAGCGAGTGCAGAGACCGCTTGCGGACTATGCCTCGCAAGGAGGAGAAAGACAAACGAAGTGCAGTCAAGAATCTGTCTACGTATACTTTTATATAGATTCTTTGTCGATCTTCCGATCTCCTCAGAATGACAATGCTGTCTTTGCATTGAATCATTTCCTTTCGGGAACTCATTCAAGTGCTCGCCCGGGCCGGCTGCAGGGGTCGCGCTTTTAGCGCGAGCCGGCCCCGGGCGCAAGGTCTGCAACCTTGGCATCGGCTCTTCCGCACCAGAGAAATAGCCGCAATGTGGGGCATGCTTGCCGCAACGTCATGTTGAGCAAAGCGAAAC
>Ga0137307_100212_pt1 | contig 88891 bp, 63 predicted proteins | sample NAcewD2O_March_2_FD_97180 | JGI IMG/M metagenome (GOLD analysis project Ga0137307, IMG submission 97180) | Mouse cecal microbial communities from Vienna, Austria - N-Acetylglucosamine amended D2O_March | ecosystem: Host-associated > Mammals > Digestive system > Large intestine > Cecum | place...
ATAATTAATAGGTATATGGCAATAAAATATGGAGGAAATTGGTTTGAAACATATACATATGAGGATTACATGGACAAATATAAAATTTATAATAAATGGTTTTTAAGCTCCAAATATGATTTGTTCAAAAGAATTGATAATCATTTATACAATCTGGAAATAGGTGATATATTTAGGCTTTTAAAAACTGCAAAGAAGAAGCAGATCGATAGAGTAGTAAAAACTGCAATAGAAAATATTGTAAAACATGAAAAAGATAAAGCATCAGACTATATAAATTCAGATATATTGGATGCTCCGTCGCTTTGGGAAGAAGAAAAATTTGATGAAGTATTTTCAGATGAAATTGTAGAAAAATGGCGGGATGATTTTTCTAAAAGAAGAAATATGATAGCTCACAATAAGATGATTTGCAAGGATTTATATTTTGACACGATAGCAGAGATTCAGTTTTACAAAGAAGAGTTTTTGAAAGCAGAAAAGGTATTGTTATCATATGTTAAGCCATTGGAGTTGATAGAAGCTGAACATTTATTAAAACAGGAAGAAATTGAAATGAATTTGGAATATTGTGATATTTGTTCAGAGCTGCCTGATGAGCAGGAAATAGTAGATAAATTAAACGAAACAGATGATTTTATGGATTTATCCTGGATAATTGATGAAGCTATTCCAAATATGAAAAGTAAAATAGAAGATTTGTTAGCTTATATTGATGGTGTTGAATCGCATTTTCATGTTGATAATTTTTTTGACGAGGATAATTTTACTGAAGCAAAATTATTTGAGGAATATATAAATTTTTTTGCTGGTCATGAACATTACTGTGTGTGGAAAAGGTTAATAGAAAAAGATTTTAATTCAGATATTTTTGAATTGATAGAAAATGAGATTCAAGAGGGATTTTGTAATTTGAAAAATGAACTATTATATATTAGTGAAAGTATAAGTTATGCTGATTTGAGTTGTTTTTCAGAGGGGAAACAGTTGCAAATTGTAGACTTTGATGGATATAAATATGTTTTGCAAGCAAGGGGATGGCTGTGTCCAGAAAGGGGCCATACGGATGAATTTTTAATTGAGTTGATATGTAATGGAGAGATAATAGATTATGGTGAAATATGGATATCCTATGGCGATTATGAAATGTCAGAAGATGGAATACCAATGCCTTATGCAGAAGATGGTATGGTTGTTAAATTTAGTACTGTAAATAAGAAATTAATTGCTGTTACAGATGAAATTATGAATAGACTAAATAAGATTGAGGATCAGATTATGAAGATTGAAATATAGTATTTTTGACGGTTATAAGAAGGGGGGTTATGGCAGTTTTAATCACAAACCTATCTATAAGGAATCTGGGGGAAGGGAGCAGTCTCAGCGTGACAATTTCCGAAAACAGAGCAGGAGTAAGGGATATTCCCATGACAGCCAGTGTCAAAAAAGCTTTTGGGAGGCAGAGGGAATATCAGTTTATGATGGGAATCAATAGGGATTATGAAATGGATGGTATGAAAGGATTTATTTTCACCAGCAAAAACGGATATCCCTTACAGCCCAGCGCAGTCAACAACGTGCTTTATAATATCATGGATGCCTATAGTAAGCAGGAGGCAACGAAAGTAAAAAGGGGGTACCGTAAACTAGAGATGATGCCGAGGATATCAGCCCATATTTTAAGACACACCGGCTGCACCAGAATGGCAGAGCGAGGGATGGATGTAAAGGTTTTGCAGTATATCATGGGACACGCGAATATTGCAGTTACTATGGAAGTATATAATCATATCACGGAATATGCGAGAATAGAAAAGGAAATATTAAAGATGGAAGACCTGATGGTTATATAGACTGCAAGATGCTATCTGATGGAATCGGATGCAGAACCGTACCCCAAATTTTTTCACAAATGGGGTATGAGTGGGGTATAGACCCTATTATTGGACATTTTACAGAACTTTAAGAACCCGCAAACCAGCATAAACACTGTGGTTGCAAAAAATAACCAAAATAATTAGCACTCACCTCTTGACAGTGCTAACAATAAGTGTTATAGTTCCAGTAGAACAAAACAAACAAATAAGTAGCAGTTTGGCCGGGTATACTGTAAAGGGGTTAAGGGAAATAATTAGCCAGTTGTCAATTGTTTGCCTCCCTTACATAAAACGGCAGAGAGGAGTGCTTATGAATATATCAAAATTTACACAAAAGTCCATGCAGGCAGTTGAACAGTGCGAAAAGCTGGCTTATGAATACGGAAATCAGGAAATCGAGCAGGAACATCTGCTGTATAGCCTGCTAACCGTTGAAGACAGCCTGATTTTAAAACTTATCGAAAAAATGGAGATTCAGAAAGAGCATTTTTTAAACCGTGTGGAAACGGCATTGCAGAAGCGGGTTAAGGTGCAGGGAGGCAGAGTCTACGTAGGCAAGGATTTGAATCAGGCGCTAATTAGCGCGGAGGACGAGGCAAAGCAATTAGGCGATGAATATGTATCCGTGGAGCATTTATTTCTTGCTATGATAAAGCATCCAAATAAAGAAATAAAAGAAATTTTTCGGGAATACGGTATTACAAGGGAAAGATTCCTGCAAGTGCTTTCTACAGTCCGCGGCAATCAGAGGGTTACTTCCGACAACCCGGAGGCTACGTATGACACGTTGGAAAAATATGGACAGGAGTTGGTGGAAAAAGCCAGAAACCAGAAGCTGGACCCTGTGATAGGAAGAGACAGCGAGATAAGGAATGTTATCCGTATCCTTTCCAGGAAAACAAAAAACAATCCTGTCCTTATCGGTGAACCCGGTGTAGGAAAGACTGCGGTTGTAGAAGGGCTGGCGCAGCGAATCGTACGTGGGGATGTGCCGCAGGGGTTAAAAGATAAAAAGATTTTTGCATTGGATATGGGGGCGCTTGTGGCCGGTGCAAAATACCGCGGGGAGTTTGAAGAGCGTTTGAAAGCGGTATTGGAAGATGTGAAAAACAGCGATGGGCAGATTATCCTATTTATCGACGAACTCCATACCATTGTCGGGGCAGGGAAAACGGATGGGGCATTGGATGCAGGCAATATGCTGAAACCGATGTTGGCAAGAGGGGAACTGCATTGCATCGGGGCGACTACATTGGATGAATATAGGCAATATATTGAAAAAGACGCTGCCTTAGAACGTCGGTTTCAGCCGGTTATGGTGGAAGAGCCTACCGTGGAGGATACCATATCCATTTTAAGGGGATTGAAAGAAAGATATGAAGTATATCACGGCGTAAAGATTATGGATAATGCACTGGTAAGTGCGGCAACCTTATCCCACCGTTATATTTCAGACCGGTTTTTGCCGGATAAGGCAATCGACCTTGTGGACGAAGCATGTGCCCTGATAAAGACAGAACTGGATTCCATGCCTACCGAATTGGATGAACTGCAGCGCCGGATTATGCAAATGGAGATTGAGGAAGCAGCATTAAAAAAGGAGGATGACCGGTTAAGCCAGGAAAGGCTGGAAACGCTGCAAAGGGAGCTGGCGGAATGGAAGGAAGAATTTAATAACAGAAAAGCCCAATGGGATAACGAAAAAGCGACGGTAGATAAGCTTTCTGGCTTGAGGGAACAGATTGAAGCCATAGGCAGCGAAATCCAGGTTGCCCAAAGGGAAGGGAATCTGGAAAAGGCGGCGGAATTGAGTTATGGAAAATTGCCTGCTTTGAAAAAACAGTTGGAAATAGAAGAAAATAGAGTAAAAAATGAAGATTTGTCTTTGGTGCATGAGAATGTCAGCGATGAGGAAATTGCCAAAATTATTTCCCGCTGGACAGGTATCCCAGTAGCCAAATTAACGGAAAGCGAAAGGAATAAAACATTGCATCTGGACGAAGAACTCCATAAACGCGTCATAGGGCAGGAAGAGGGCGTAACAAAAGTAACGGAGGCAATTATCCGTTCCAAGGCAGGAATCAAAGACCCGGCGAAACCGATAGGCTCTTTCCTTTTCTTAGGGCCTACCGGAGTAGGGAAGACAGAGCTTGCCAAAGCATTGGCGGCATCTCTTTTCGATGATGAAAATAATATGGTGCGCATTGATATGAGCGAATATATGGAGAAATATTCCGTATCCCGTTTGATTGGGGCGCCTCCCGGATATGTAGGCTATGAGGAAGGGGGACAGTTGACGGAGGCAGTAAGAAGGAAGCCGTATTCGGTAGTGCTTTTCGATGAAATTGAAAAAGCCCATCCCGATGTGTTCAATGTTCTTTTACAAGTGCTGGATGACGGACGGATTACGGATTCCCAAGGGCGCACGGTAGATTTTAAAAACACGATTTTAATTATGACTTCAAATATCGGTGCCGGATATTTGCTGGAAGGAATCGGTGCGGACGGCAGTATCAGCGGCGAAGCGGAAGGGATGGTTATGAATGAGCTTCGTGCCCATTTCCGTCCGGAATTTTTAAACAGGCTGGATGAAACGATACTTTTTAAACCACTGACCAAAGAGGATATTGGTGGCATTATCCATTTGATTGTGGATGATTTGAATAAAAGGCTGGCAGACAGGGAACTTCGCATTGAAATTTTGCCGGAGGCGGAGAAACTGATTGTAGAAAATGCTTATGACCCGATATACGGAGCAAGACCCTTGAAACGGTACATCCAGAAATATGTGGAGACTTTATCTGCAAAATTGATATTGGCAGATGCCGTAAAGGCAAAAGATGTCATTGTTATTTCCGTAAAAGACGGGGAATTGACGGCAGCGTGCAGGGAAACAGAATAAAGACTTTTGGCTGTCTGGCAAACGGTAACGGATGGGTTATTGCCAGGCAGCCTTTTTATAAAACAATATGGAATTTGATTGACATGGACAGATAGGAGGAATTACACTAAAAGAGGAAGAGGAAGAGGAAGAGGAAGAGGAAGAGGAAGAGGAAGAGGAAGAGGAAGAGGAAGAGGAAGAGGAAGAGGAAGAGGAAGAGGAAGAGGAAGAGGAAGAGGAAGAGGAAGAGGAAACGTTGAAAAATAGTGAGGAGGGGAAACGGATGGTTCCGAAAGATCCAGTGATGCTTTTAAGTTTTGTGAATTTGAAATTAAGGGATTATTATAGCAGTCTCGCGGATATGTGTGAGGATATGGATATTGACAGGAAGATGATTGTGGAAAAATTGGCGTCCATAGATTATCATTATGATGAGGAGAAAAACCAGTTTGTCTGAAAGAGTTAAGATAACAGTCATAGAAGGAAATGGCGGAAAAAAGACGGAACTGTTTCATGATAAGAAACGGACGTTGCTGCATACATTGAGGGAAGGGGGAGTGAATCTGCCTTCTCTTTGCAGTGGCATAGGAAAGTGCGGCAGATGCCAGGTTCGTTTTTGCGGATATGCGCCGCTTCCTACCCAGACGGACAGGGCGGTCATTGCACCGGATAATCTTAGAGCCGGATATCGGCTCTCATGCATGGCGCGTCCGGAAAAAGACTGTATGGTAGAAAGTGCTTTTGAAAAAGAGCAGAAAATAGATGTTGTCGTGTATCACAAGAACGAAACAATGTTTATACAAGGGGATACACCGAAAAAGGAAGAGGAGGAAACTGCTGATATTGATGCAGATATAGATACTGATACAGATATAGATACAGATTGGAAAAACAGGGAAAAGCAAAGCGGCAGGATGTGGGAAAATGCGGCAGTCATAGCGGCGGCGGTAGATATAGGAACGACAACAATAGCCATGCAGATGATTGAGGCAAAAACAGGCAGGATTTTGGATACTTATACGTGTTTAAACCCGCAGAGGAGTTACGGAACGGATGTCATTTCGCGGATTCAGGCAGGAACAGCGGGAGACGGGGAAATACTGCAACAGTTGGTGAGGGAGGCATTGCTGTCCGGCATTGGGCAGATGGCGGACAGGATAGGGAACGGGAGCAGACAGAGTTTAAAGTACATAATTATATCTGCCAATACAACGATGGGGCATTTATTGATGGGATATCCGGTGGAAACGTTGGGAAAAAGCCCATTTATGCCGATAGAGATAAAGACAGTGAAAACGGGCTGTCTGGGACCTTTAGCAATACTTCTTCCCGGTATCTCAGCATTTGTAGGGGGAGATATTGTTTCCGGGCTTTATGCGTGCGGGCTGCTCCAACAGGAGGGCAGTGGTATATGGCTTTTTTTGGATTTGGGAACCAATGCGGAGATGGTGATGGGGAATGGCAACAGGCTGGTTTGTACGGCTGCAGCAGCAGGATCTGCTTTTGAAGGCAGAGGAGGATGTGGAGCAACTGGGGCGGAACGGATAGCAGCAATTGCTCGCTTGCTGGAAAAAGGGATTGTGGATGGAACAGGATTGCTGCAGGAACCATATTTTGAAACAGGGATAGAAGTGGAAACAGGAAGGGGTGGAAAGATACGGATTTTGAAAGAGGACGTCCGTGATATCCAAATGGCAAAGGCGGCAGTCCGGGCAGGGATTCACTTTCTGCTGGAGCATTTGGAAGTGGAAGGATACGAAGAAATAGAAAAGGTTTATATAGCAGGAGGATTCGGCTTTTATCTGGATAAAATGGCAGCAGCCAAAATCGGATTGATACCATTTGAATTAACGGATAAAATAGAGATGGTGGGCAATACTTCCCTTGCAGGGGCACGTTTGGCGGCAAGGGAACTTTTAAAGGACGATATCGGGGCAGATGCCGGGCTAATGTCATGGCTGGAAAATGCCGCAGGGAAAGCAGAAGTATTCCAACTGGCAGAAGAAGCGTCGTTTGAAAGGGTATACGTAGACTATATGGGTTTTGAGGTGTGAGAAGCAAAAATTACGGAGGAATGGGAATGGAGAAGATTTTCAAGCGTGGGGAAAAAGAAATTACTGCTTTATCATGGGATGCAATTTTTCGTGTGGAGGAAGGCAGGAAAAAGTTAGGGGAACAAATGCCGGTATCGGTTTACCGTATGTTTGAGTATTCCATGCGGAATGCATTGACGCAAATGTATGGGAAAGAGAGTATGATAAAAGTGTTCCGGATGGCTGGGGAAGAAGCCGGACAGGAATTTTATAAAAGATATTTGGATGGGGATTTGATGCTGAATGATTTTCTTGCACAGCTCCAGCAAAAGTTGTTAGAATACAGCTTTGGTATGCTACGCGTAGAAAAATTTGATGTGCAGACCGGTCATGCGGTGTTGACAGTAAGCGAGGATTTGGATTGTTCCGGGCTTCCGGTTTCCGGGGAAACCGTATGCAATTATGACGAAGGGTTTATTGCCGGTATATTGAAAGCCTATACACAGAAAGACTATGTAGTAACGGAAGTCGATTGTTGGGCTACAGGAGATACCGTATGCCGTTTTGATGCGAGGGTAGTTGGAAAAGGCAAGGCATAAGTCTGAAATGACATGCGTAAAAAGCCGCGCAGAAATGGGGTAAAACATGAAAAACGGAGGGTAGGCGATGGGGAAATGGCTGAATCGTATCTCTGGGAAAGAGTTGAAGTTATTCAGCATCTTTTCCGTGGTTTTGTTTTTAGCAGCTGCGGTTATCGTAGCTTTTGCTGCCGGCGATTGGAAGGGGCTGGCAGAAGGGGTATGGCTGATTGTCGTATCGAGGGATGCTTTAATTACAGATTATTTTGAACTGGTAGGCTATGGGGCGGCATTTCTGAACGCAGCATTTGTGCTTGGAATCAGTATTGCGCTTGTAGTGAGCCAGAAGATACCGTTTACGGGGCCGACGATGGCGGCTCTGTTTATTAATGCCGGATATGCCCTCTGGGGGAAAAATCCGGTTAATATCATTCCTGTTATCTTAGGAACGGCTCTTTACGCAAAAACGCACAAATCAAAACTAAGCCGTTATATATATACGGCCTTGTTCGGAACATGTCTGGCGCCGCTTTTGACGGAACTGGTTTATTTGTTTCCTTTTGGGCAGCCGGTGAACTTTCTGCTGGCTGTTGCAGTGGGGATTTTTATCGGTTTTGTTATGCCGCCCTTATCCATGCATACGGCATCTATGCATTTGGGGTACAATTTGTTTAACGTAGGTTTTTCCGGTGGGATTTTGGCTTTTGCCATTGTATGTATACTCCGTGCTTTTGGGATGGAAAGCGATTCGGTATTGATTTGGAAAGAAGGGCAGAACATATATATAGGAACCGGGCTGTTTCTCTATTTCCTTATAGCAATTGTATTCGGCTTTCTGATAAGCGGGCGGAAAATAGGGGGATTGAAAAAGATTATGGGCCGCCCAGGGCGGGCAGTAGCTGATTTTGTCCTGATGGACGGTGCAGGCGCCACCCTGATGAATATGGGGCTGGTGGGTATCGTTTGCGAACTTTATATATTGCTGGTAGGCGGGGACTTTTCAGGCCCGATTGTGGGGGCGGTTTTAGCGGTTTTTGGCTTTTCTGCCTTTGGCGTACATATCAAAAACTATTTGCCGGTGCTTGCAGGTGTGTACTTGTCCACTTTTTTCACCGTGTTTTCGCCGGATACTCCGGGCATTCAGCTGGCGGCGGTTTTTTCGGCCGGATTGGCTCCGATTGCCGGGCAGTTTGGGGTGTTGGCAGGTATGATTGCCGGGTTTTTGCATGCGGCAGTGGTTATGTGTACGGGCCAGATGTACGGGGGCTTAAATCTATACAATAATGGATTCAGCGCAGGCTGGGTTGCAATTATTATGGTTCCGGTGATTGAAAGTTTTATGAAGCATTTTAAGGAGAGGAAGAGGGAAAACAAATGATTCACGAGGAGAAGAAGACGGCGAAAATAGTGGAGGAACTTACTTTGTTTTTTTTCGCCTTGGGTGCAGATAAAATCCAATCGGGGATAGAAAAGAAAGGAAAAGACGTTATCATCACTTTCCGGGCGAATTATCATCCGGATTATGCCTATAAATTGGAGCAGATGGAAAACTATCTGAATTGCCCGAAAAATGATGGGATGGAAGATGTTTATTGGGAACTGGCGGGTTCAGGCGAGCCGGGGGAGACGAGCCAGATGCTGCTTGTGGGAATGATGATTGACAAAGCGCAGATAAAAATGGAAGATGGGGAAGTCTATCTTAGGCTGTGCAAAGAACAGTTGGAATAGTACAGTTGGAATAGAATCGTATGATATGCCGGTAACTTTCCATGCATGAAGGCGGCTGTTTTGCATATATATAGGGTAAAGCACGAGGAAAGAAATCCTGTATATGAATTGGAAAAAAAAGATGTTATCCTGTATTGTTTTGTTAGTTTTTCTGGCGGTTGTTTTTGCAATCGGATATTGGAAGCAGGAGGGGATTCCTGTTTTCGGGAAGACATTGGATGAGGCTGGCGAAAAAAAGATTGCGCTGACGTTTGACGACGGGCCTCATCCTTATTATACGGAGCAGTTATTGGACGGGCTGAAAAAACGTGGTGTAAAAGCCACGTTTTTTGTGACGGGCGCACATGCGGAACTGCATCCGGAGGTGATTAAGAGGATGAGCGAGGAGGGTGGTTGAGTTATAATAATGACAAGAGGATAATCTTGCGGCAAGCAAAGGGTGCCGAAAAATATGCAATGTATTCTGAAACAAAAAAACAGGGAAATTTTCTGGTAAACTGTCTCATAGTTTCATGATTAAGAGTATGATAACAAATCTTTCATAGAAAGGGCGTGGGAAAGATGAAGCAGAAAGGGCAAAGGGGGGAGGCCCTGTACTGGTTGGACACAGAGGAGTTAGAGGATGGGATTCATTTTTCCGAATGTTTAAAAACCATGTCCAAGGAGCGTCAAAGGAAAGTGGAGTCCTGTCTTCTTATGAAGGATAAAAAGCTTTCCCTGGGGGCTGGGATTTTGATGGATAGGGGCCTGTCTGCTTATGGTCTGCGCGAACGGGAAGCGATGGTGGCTTACGGGGAGGATGGAAAACCTTATCTGCCCCGGCATCCCCATATTCATTTTAACCTTTCTCATTCCGGCAGTATGGTAATGGCAGTGTTTGCAGGGGTGGAGACAGGATGTGATATTGAACAGATGCAGAGAGCGGATTTGGCGCTGGCAGAACGTTTTTTCACCCGGAAGGAATATGCCTTTATTGCCGGACAGCAGGGAAGGGAACGGCAGGATGAGGCATTTTACCGGCTGTGGACGCTGAAAGAGAGCTTTTTGAAAACGGTGGGAACGGGGCTTATGCTTCCTTTGGATGCTTTTGAGATTACGATTTCACCGGAAGGGAAAATCGATGTCTGTGGGAAGAAAGGCGGGGGCAGGATCCTTAATCCCAGGGAATTTGAATTTAGGGAATACCCGATGGGGGGATACTGTGCGGCGGTGTGCTTTTGGAAACAGACAGGAAAAATGCAGGATTATGGGAGATGGGAAAATGAAGGAATTGGTTATTGATGCAACGGTTGAAAATATTGAAAAGGTTACGGAATTTGTGGACGAGCAGCTGGAACAGCTGGAATGCCCCATGAAGGCACAGATGCAGATAAATATTGCCATCGACGAACTGTTTGGGAACATTGCCCATTATGCCTATCATCCGGAAGTGGGTTCTGCTACTGTGCGTGTGGAAGTAATGGAAGACCCTCTGGCAGTGACAGTCACCTTTATCGATAATGGGGTACAATATGATCCTTTGGCAGCCCAGGAGCCGGATACTACCCTTTCTGCGGAGGAGAGGCAGATTGGGGGCCTTGGTATCTATATGGTGAAAAAGAGCATGGATGATATCTCTTATGAATACCGGGAAGGAAAAAATATATTAAAGATTAAGAAAAACATATAGCAAACTATACCTGAAAAAGTGCAAACTATGCCGCGCCGCCCAAATCAGAAATTTATTTGTTATAATAGTCTGGCTGGCGGCAAGGCAAAAAGTAAAGAGGAGCCCTGTGCCGGGGCAGGGGGATAATCGAGGATGGAAGGTGGAGGATAAATGGCAGCGAAAAAAAGAATAGCGTTTCTAATAGTTGCCCTTTTGGGGATGCTTTGCCTTGGGGGATGTAAGAAACAGGAGAATGAAAAGATTACCTCCATAGAGCAGCTGAACAACCCTGCATATACGATTGGCGTGCCGGAAGGCGGCGCAGGCATGTACATGGCGGAAAAATATCTGCCGGAAGCGAAACATAAAACATTTTCCGGCAATGCCTCGGGGTATTTGGCCATTTCCCAGGGAAAGCTGGACGGGTTTGTTTATGACAGGGTAATGATGGAGTTTGCGATTGCCAGCGGGCTTGAGGATGTGGAACTCTTAGAGGAAAATCTTGGGGAGAGCATGGATGTGGCTGTGGGGATTTCGCCCAAAAGCCAGATTGATCATTTAAAAGATAAGGTGAACCAGTTTCTGGCGGAAGCAAAGGCAGAGGGAACATTGGATGATATGTATGACCGATGGGTAAGCAGGGCGGAGGGAACTATGCCGGAAATACCTATGCCTCAGGCGCCGGACTGCAAGCTTAAGGTAGGAACCACAGGGATGGTACAGCCTTTTAGCTACTATGAGGGAACCACCCTGGCCGGATATGATGTGGAGCTGATTTACCGTTTTGGCGCATGGCTGAATGCGGAAGTGGAAATTAAGATTTACGACTATGACGGGATTATTGCAGCGGCCCAGGCAGGCGATATTGATTGTATTATGGCGAATTTAAATGCCACCGAAGAGAGGCGGAAGCATATTGAATTTTCCGACTGCGTTTACCCTTCGGAGACTGCCGTTATGGTAAGGGCAGGGCAAGGGAACGGTGCAGTGCGGGAGACGGGTTTTTGGGCAGGCTTAAAGGATAGCTTTCAAGGCACTTTTGTGGAGGAAGGGCGGTGGAGGCTGATTGTACAGGGGCTTGGCATCACGATACTGATTTCTGTCTTGTCGGGGATTTTTGGACTGTGCCTTGGTTTTGGGATATGTATGCTGCAAAGAACCGGCTATAAGCCAGTTCGTCTGGCTGCGGCAGTTTTTGTCCGCGTGGTACAGGGGATGCCTATTGTGGTTCTTTTGATGATTTTGTACTATGGGATTTTCGGCTCAGTGGATATTTCCGAAGTCCTGGTTGCGGTCATTGGCTTTTCCATCAATTTTGGGGCCTATTCATCGGAGATGATGCGGACAGGAATCGAAGCGGTGGATAAGGGGCAGAGCGAGGCGGCCCTTGCTATGGGTTATACGAGAGGCCAGACATTTTTTAAGATTATATTTCCACAGGCGGCCGGGCATTTTATTCCGGTGCTGAAAGGGGAATTTATTTCTCTGGTAAAAATGACTTCAGTGGTAGGGTATATCGCCGTTCAGGATTTGACCAAAGTATCTGATATTATCCGTTCGCGTACTATGGAAGCGTTTTTTCCGCTTATTGTAACAGCAATCATTTATTTTGCCGTTGCCAATGCGATGGCAGCCGCTTTGTCCTTTGCGGAGAGGATGGCCGTTCCGAAGCGGAAAAAGCGCAGTATAAAGGGGGTAAATACGGATCAGAGTGTGATATCCATCCGGCATCTGCGCAAGGAGTATCCCGATGTAACCCCTTTGGCGGATGTAAGCGCGGAGGTGAAGAAGGGAGAGGTTATTTCTGTTATAGGCCCTTCAGGCACTGGAAAATCAACTTTGCTGCGTTGTATCAACCTTTTGGAGATTCCTACAAAAGGAGAGATTACGGTAGATGGCGTGGTAACGACGGATAAAAAATGCAAGGTGAATCTGGTGAGGCGGAAGATGGGGATGGTATTTCAGTCCTTTAACCTGTTTGCCCACAAGGCTGTTATAGAAAATATTATGATGGGGCAAGTGGATCTTCTTGGCAGGAGCCGCCAGGAAGCCTATGACAGGGGGATGGAATTGCTGCGCGGCATAGGGCTTGCGGAAAAAGCGCTGGCTTTTCCGGATGAGCTGTCGGGCGGACAGAAGCAACGTGCGGCCATTGCAAGGGCGGTTGCTATGGAGCCGGAAATCCTTCTCTTTGATGAACCGACTTCTGCGTTGGATCCTACGATGGTAGGGGAAGTCCTTTCGGTAATCCGCAGTCTGGCCAGGCAGGGGATGACCATGATAATCGTAACGCATGAAATGAAATTTGCCCGGGATGTATCCACAAGGGTATGGTATATGGATCAGGGTGAAATTTACGAGGACGGATTGCCGGAGCAGATTTTTCATCATCCCAAAAGGGAAAGGACCCGGATATTTGTCTGGCAGCTTAAGGTGCTTCACGCGGAAAAAATCTCATGCGATTTTGATTTCCCGGCCTTTATGACCCGGCTTGAGGAGTTTGGAAGGAAACAGCAGCTTACTCAGAGACAGATTTTTGCCATGCAGCTTGCGGTGGAGGAAGTGTTGATGCAAAAACTCCTGCCTGTCGGGAGAGGAACGGAGAAGATGGATATTTCTTTGGATGTGGAATACAGCGAGAGGGAGAATCTGGCGCAGATGCGGTTTGCTTATGGCGGCCCTTCTTTCCATCCTTTTGGAAGCGGGGATGATTTGTCCGGCAGGATGATGAAAGGGATGTCGGTGGGGATGGAGCATAGGTTTGTAGACGGGGTAAATCATTTCATAATCAGTATATAAAAAAGAAAATGGAGGAAGACATGAAAATTACAAAAACACAAAACGGGAATCATTTATGCTTTGCGCTGGAAGGAAGGCTGGATACCAACACAGCGCCGGAACTCGAAATGGCCATGAAAGGTGCTATTGACGGGGTGGGGGAACTGACCATTGATATGTCGTCTTTGGATTATCTTTCATCCGCAGGGCTGCGTGTCCTTTTAGGTGCGCAGAAGATTATGAATAAACAGGGAAGCATGCGTGTGACCCATGTGAACGATACCATTATGGAGATTTTTGAGGTGACCGGGTTTTCGGATATTTTGACGATTGAAAAGGCATAACAGTAAATGAGCAAGCTTAATTTATCACAAACTCAGATTATAATGACGGAACAGATTTGCCCGGGCAGCGCGCGGAATACCATTTCATTAAAACTTCATCTGCCGGACCATGCACCGCAGAAAGTGAAGGAGGCAGCGGATGCTGTGCTGGATATTGCGGATATCTTTGCTGCTTCCCTTGTCTGCCGGGAAGGGGAGTGGATGTTTTCCAGGGGCGGAAGGAAGATTTCTGAATGCCGTATCGGAAAAGAATGCTCGGCGGATTTGGCGGAAGAATATATGTCGGCTATGGACAGGCAGCCTCTCAATATGGAGCAGTGCCTGTATCAGGCAGAAGTCATTCCCCTTTTGGGGGAAGGGGTTTTTTTGTATGTGCGTTTTCACCATGTGATTATCGACGGTTACGGGATGAGCCTGTTCGCACAGAGGGTATTGGATGTACTTGCTGGGAAAAAGATTGCCCAATCCGTGTTTTTCCAGGATAACATATCTGCCTTGCAGACTGCCGGCAAAGCCAGCCCTGGGGAAGAGGATGCCAATGGCCAGAGCGGGCAGGAGGAGCAATTCTGGCAGTCTTATTTTTCCGGCGCGGAGTTTGAGGGCGCCGTTTTTCCACAAAAGGCGGAGGGAAACAGATTCGGAAGCCTTCGGGTCGGTGTACCGCAAAAACTCATGAAGGAAGCGGAAGCATTTGGGGGGAGGGAGGACATTCCAATCCCTTATATTTTTGCAGCGGCTTATGCCCTTTATCTGTCACAGGCGACGGACAAAAAGGATGCAGTGTTCTTAATGCCCCGTTTAAACCGTACATCCGTACAGATGGATACCATAGGCTGTTACACGCTGCTTGTTCCGGTGAGGGTGCAGGTGGAAGGTGCAGATACCTTTGCAGAACTATGCCGGAAAGTAAAAAGAGCATCCAGGGAGGCATCGGTCCATAAGGGCATCGGGTTTGACCGGATACTTTCTGCTTTGCGCGATGAAAACATGGCAGGGGAGTCTCTTTCCGAATATGTGTTTAATTTTTATCGCTTTTCTTTTTGTACGGATTTTCATTACAGTGTCCGGTTCAGCGTGGCAGGGGAGATGCAGAATCATCTGACCTTTAATCTGTTTTATAATGAAAAAGGCGGCCTGGATTTGCAGCCGGATTATCAGGAAAGTATTTATACGGAGGAAAAAGCCGGATATTTCTGCGATGCTATTCTGGCAGTTGCAGCGCAGGGGATTGCCGGCGAGGGATGGGAGCAGCCGGATTGTGCGGGCATAGAGGCACAGGACGCAAAGAAGATTTCTGATATAAAAACTGTGGGGGAAGCGGAATACAAGAAAATCACGTCCGTAGCGGGCAAATCTTTTCCTATTGGGAAAGATCTTACGATTCCTTCCCTGTTTCGGCATGCGGTTTTGGAATATAAAGATGCCCCCGCTTTGTATGCAGGGGAATATGCTTTTACATTTGGGCAGCTCGATGAAATCAGCAGCCGGATTGCCTGTGGAATCAGGCGTTTGGGGATAAAAAGCGGCGACAGGGTTGCCTTTCTCTTAAAGCGGGATTACCGTCTGATTCCTGCAATTCTTGGTATAGCAAAAGCGGGGGCAGCTTTTATCCCGGTGGATCCGGCTTATCCTGCTGACAGGATTTCTTATATTATGGAAAACAGTAAGGCGGCTTGTCTGATTTCATCCAAGAATGTGGAAATTGCGGGAAATTATGAATACATAGAAATTGACAGTCTTCTCACCCAAGAGGCGGAACTCGGTCTTTTGCCGGAAATCGGGCAGGATGATCTTGCCTATATGATTTATACGTCGGGTACCACAGGACGTCCGAAAGGGGTGATGCTTTCCCACAAAGGCATTGCGAACATTGTACATGCGGATAACAATCCTTTTAACAGGGATATTACCAGCAACTGCCGCGGCATTGTGGCGATTGGATCCATTTGCTTTGATATTTCCCTGTTTGAAATTTTTGTGCCGTTGATGAACGGCTTGTTTGTGGAACTGGGCAACGAGAAATCCATGATGGATGCGGGGGAACTGGCGGAACATATCCTGCGTCATGGGGCGGATATCCTTCACTGTACGCCTTCCCGGATTACGGCTTATCTGGCAAATGAGGCCTTTTTAAAAGCGCTGGGCAGTATAAAAGCCATCCTTGCGGCCGGGGAGGTTCTTCCGGGGAGCCTTGTGAAGCGGTTGGGGGATGCCTATAAGATACGGATTTATAATGGTTACGGGCCTACGGAGACGACCATCGGCGCAACCATTACCGAAGCAGGGGATGCGCTTTCTATCGGTACGCCTATCGCCAATATGGGGGTGGTTCTCTTAAACAGGGAGAAAAACCCGGTTCCGTTCGGAGCGGTGGGTGAAATCTGCGTATACGGGAATGGCGTGGGTATCGGCTACCAAGGCAGGAAGGAGGAGACGGAGGCAAAATATATTCACTGGAGGGGCGTCCGTTTGTACCGTACAGGGGATATGGGGTATTTTTCCAATGATGGAAGGCTTATGTACTGCGGCAGGAACGACAGGCAGGTGAAACTGCGGGGGCTGCGTATCGAACTTTCGGAAATTGAAAATGTCATGGGAGAATTTCCCGGTGTGTCGGCTTGCTGCTGTATGATACGGAAAATAGAGAAGACCGACCATCTGGCGGGCTTTTATACGGTGGCGCCGAAAGAAGCTGTGGACGCAAATGCATTAAAAGCCTATATGAAGACAAGGCTCACCGCCTACATGGTGCCGGATGTATTAAAGGAGCTTGATGCGATGCCCCAGACGCCCAATGGAAAGACGGATTTAGAAGCTCTTGCGGCGGAACCGGTGGAATATGTACGTGTTTTTAGAAAACCGGGAACAGAAAGGGGAAAACTGGTCTGCGGTGTTTTTGAAGAGGTTTTGTCCATTGAGCCTATCGGTCTGGATGACAATTTTTTTGAGCTGGGAGGCGATTCGCTGCGTGCGGTGGCGGTGCTGCTTAAAATGGAAGAAAAGCTGGGGCTTATGGAAAACCAGCTGGAATTTGGGGATTTGTATAAATTCCCCACGCCTGCCCTTTTACTGGAACGGATAGATAAAAAAACAGACAACAAAGAGGATGGAGGATTTGGATTTGCCATAAAGAATCTGGATTATAGTGGGTTTGACGGATATCTTGCCGGCCATACGAAGGAGAAGGTGAGCCGCAGGTTCCTTGGGAATGTGCTTCTGACAGGGGTGACGGGGTATCTGGGGATACATATTTTGGTGGAGCTGCTTGGGAACCCTGAATTATGCGGCAAAATTATATGCCTTTCACGTCCTAAGAAAACCCTCACCGCCTTGAAGCGGGTGAAATCTTCCCTGTTCTATTATGCAGAGCAGGATTTTTCCGAAAGCTATGGGGAGAAGTGGCTGGTGATGGAGGGGGATATTACGGCCCCGGATCTTTTTGCGGAGGAATGCCCTGTTCCCATTGATACGATTATCAACTCAGCAGCCAATGTATCGCATTTTTCCTATGGGGATTATTTGGAGAAGATTAATACGGAGGGCGTGAAAAACCTGATACGTTTTGCAAAAAGGGAACATGCGGTGTTCTGCCAGATTTCTACCATCAGCGTTGCAGGGATGACTGCGGGAGGTGCAAAGAAGGAGGGCTTTAGCGAGTCGGATTTTTATATCGGGCAGGAAATACATAATAAATATATTTACTCCAAATACATGGCAGAGTACGAAATGCTGCGGGCGGCAGTGGAGGATGGGCTGAAGATTAAAATCATGCGTATCGGAAATCTGCAGGGCCGTATCAGCGACGGGGAGTTTCAGATGAATCTTCATTCCAACGCCTTTGCACGCCAGTTTTCTTCATTTATTAAGATGGGGGCGGTACCCAAGTCCGTCTATGAAGGAAGCGTGAATTTTTCACCTGTGGATGAAACGGCTTATCATATTATCGCATTGGCGGCCACGGAAGAGGATACGGCGGTATTTCATGTGTATCCGCCTTTGGAGCTGAAGTTTGCAGATTTGTTCCAGGGGGCGGAAAAGCTGGGGTATTCTATTGATGTCCTGCCTGACAAGGAGTTTTTTGAGCTGCTTAAGGAGAGGAAGAGGACGGAGGAAGGCCGGGAACAGATGCAGGGCCTTATGACGAATGAACTGTCCAAAGGCCGCCGGGATATCCCTGTGCTGCAGGAAATTACCAACGGATATTTGGAGGATTTGGGAACAGGATGGAGTGCCATTACGGAAGAATATTTAAGGAAGTATTTGTCCGCCTTAAGCGGGATGGATTTATTTTAAAGGAGAGGAAAGCGAAATGGTATCAATCGCACTTTGGAGTTTTGCAGTTTTTATGGCATCAGTTTTTGCTGGGCTGTTGACGGGGATTACGCTTACCCCGAAATATAAAGGAACAATAAGGGCTGCTTTTTGGACTATTGGCGCTGTTACAGGCTATATACTGGCATTTGTGAGCTATTCCATTAACCTGTACAATGATGCGGTAGGGATATTGGGGCTTTCTGCGCTCGTGTGTATCGTGGCCCAGTTTTTATACAAGGACAGTTGGTCTACAAAACTTTCCATTTCCCTGATGGGCTGTCTGATTGCCAACGTGAGTACCTTTATGTTTTGCGGAACAGCCGATACCCTTCTTGGAACGACCCTTGGATTTATTAAGGAAAGCCCTTATGATACGCCGAACCTGATTTTCTTTATTGTGATAAAGTTTATTGTTTATGCCATATTTTCGGTTTTGTATGCACGTTTTCTGAAGAAGACCATACACCGTACCATTGAGGCGGTAGGGGGGAAAATGATGGTGTTCCTTCCGGCGCTGTTTATTTCGGTAATCGGTTTTTATTTTATTAACCTTGTTTCCAATGGTGTGGGGATTTATCCTGATAACCCGTGGTTTTTTCTGCTGTACATTACCGTGTGCCTCATATTTTTGGTGGAATTTTGGATGATTTTTTATTCCATCAACCAGAGTGCGAAGACCATGAAAACGACGGCGGAACTGAATGTGGCAACGAATATCCAGCAGTCGATGCTGCCCTGTATTTTCCCGGCTTTCCCGGAGCGGGAGGAATTTGATGTGTTTGCAGCTATGGAGCCGGCAAAGGAGGTAGGCGGCGACTTCTATGACTTTTTTATGGTAGATGAACGCCATCTTGCCATTGTGGCGGCAGATGTGTCAGGAAAAGGTGTTCCGGCGGCATTGTTTATGGTTATCGGGAAAACACTGATTAAGGATCATACCCAGCCGGGCAGGGATTTGGGTGAAGTGTTTACAGAGGTAAACGAGCTTTTGTGCGAATCCAACAGCGAGGGGATGTTCATTACCGCTTTTGAAGGGGTATTGGATCTTGTGACGGGGGAATTTCGGTTTGTAAATGCGGGCCATGAGATACCTTTTATCTGTAAAAAGAATGGTGTGTTTGAACCCTATAAGATACGGGCGGGATTTGTACTTGCGGGCATGGAGGGCATAAAGTACAAATGCGGTTCTATGCAGCTTGAAGTGGGGGATAAATTTTTCCAGTATACGGACGGCGTGACGGAAGCTACCGACAAGGACAACAAATTATACGGTATGGAGCGGCTGGGGAAGGTGCTTTGTGCAAATGCGGCGCTGCCTCCGTCGGAACTGCTTCCGGCCGTTAAAGAGGATATTGACGCATTTGTGGGCGGTGCGGAGCAGTTCGATGACATTACCATGATTTGTTTTGAATATAAGAAGCGGATGCAGGGATAGATTTGTGCTGCGCACAAGGTCTCTGGGCTTTGAAAGGGCATGATTACAATGACGGAAAAATTAAAACTCAGCAATGAAAATATAGCACAGGTAAGCGGCCTTGCGGAGAAGAACTTTGGGGAATGGGGCGTGGATGCCAGAAACATTCTTCAAATCCGGCTTGCGGTGGAGGAAACACTGTTAAAATATCAGGAAGCGTTTGGGGCGGAGGCGGTATTTATACAAAAATATACCAGACGTTTTAAACGCATCCGTCTGGAACTTTCTATAGCCGGGGAACGGTTTGACCCCTTTGATACGGGAGAGGAAGAACAAAGCCAGGTATTGCGGGGATTGCTTGCCAACATGGGGGTTGGGCCCGCGTGGCAGTATAAAAACGGTGAGAACCTGATTTTATTTACCCCCAAAAAGAAAAAGCGTTCCCAGATGGCTTCGATGGTATTATCGGTGGTACTGGCTTTTTTATGCGGAGGGTTGTGCCGTTTCCTTCCGGAGGGAATCAGGGGTTTTCTTGTCAATGAACTGATTGGCCCGGTTTTTAATCGGTTTATGGAACTTTTATCGGCGATTGCAGGGCCGATGGTGTTCCTTTCGGTTGCATGGGGGATTTACAGTATTGGGGATATGGCTGCTATGGGCAGGATTGGGAAAAGGATGATTGGCCGTTTTATGTTGATGACCTTTCTGCTGACGCTGCCCGCCTGTGCGGCATTTATGCCGCTTTTTTCCCTGAAGGCGGGAGAGGGCGGGATGTTTGATTTTTCCGAGCTGTTTCAGATGGTTTTGGATATTGTGCCGGGAAACTTTTTTACGCCCTTTACCGAGGGGAATCCTTTGCAGATTATTTTTGTTGCGGTTTTGATTGGAATAGCAATGCTGATGCTGGGAAGTAAAGCTACGGTTGCCGCTGCCTTTGTGGAACAGTCGAACTATATCGTACAGCTCATTATGGAGGCAGTGACTTCTTTCGTGCCGATGTTTGTATTCGGCAGCATCTTGAATATGATACTGGGCAACGATTTTTCCGTATTTCTTCCTGCCTATAAGCTGGTTCTGGCAATGCTGATAGGCGATGCTGTCCTTTTGGCAGCATATCTTATGCTGGTATGCACAAGGAGGAAAGTGCATCTGTTGGTATTGTTGAAAAAGATGATGCCGACTTTTCTGATTGCGCTTACTACGGCATCTTCCTCCGCCGCTTTTGGGGTGAATATGGAATGCTGCGAAAAGGATCTCGGTATTGATAAAAGAATAGTCAACTTCGGAGTTTCTTTAGGGCAGGTTATTTTTATGCCGGGGGTTTCCGTTATGTTCCTGGCAGTGGGGTTTTGTATGGCTGAAATCTATGGAGTAGCCGTTTCGCCGGTATGGCTGGCTACCGCTTTTCTCATTGCCATTGTGCTGGCGGTGGCGGCGCCTCCGATTCCGGGCGGCGCGCTGACTTGCTATACGATTTTGTTTGTCCAGCTTAAAATCCCTATGGATGCGATAGCAGTTACCATTGCGCTCAATGTGGTATTGGAATTTGCCGCCACGGCGGTGAATCTGTTTTGCTTGCAGACGGAGCTTGTGGAACTGGCGGCAGACCTGGATATGCTGGATTTAAAGAGGCTGCGGGAAAAGAAATGCGTATGAATGAATAACGGAAGCATTCTCTAAGGGTTGAATAGGAAAAAGCAGAAAAGGGGAAGGGGTGGAATGCAAATGGAAAATGCAACAATGCTGAAATTTCATGCAGACGATATGATTATAAAAGAGGGCGGGACATATGAGGAAATGTATAAGATTATTTCTGGTTCCGTGGCAGTTTATATCCGGTATGGGGAAAAGGAGGAACATTTGATTGGGATTTATTCCAAACCAAAGTGTTTCGGCGAGGTTCATGTGCTTTCCGGCCAGCCAAGCATCTATACGGTAGTTGCCTATGACGATGTACTGTTGATGCGTATTACGAAGGATTCCCTGGAAGAGTTTATTAGAAATAATCCCAGGAATGCGATTGATATCATGCAGAATATGGTGCATACGAATATGCTGATGCAAAAAAATATCGACCTTCTGTTAGATGATATTTATGAAAAGCAGGAGATCAATAAGAAGAGGACGGAAGATATGAAAAATAAGATTCGGCAGTACCGCTTAAACAGTTTTCCCTTTTTGGAAGCCTGAGATGCCGTATAATACCTGGATGAATGATAAGGCAGATAGGGTATGCCGGTGCTTGCATATCTTGTAAAACGATTGTGGCAGAGTTTTTGGTAAGGGGATACATTTTTATAACAAAACTCCCTTTTCGGAATTGTGTACCCATTGAAAATCGGACTATAAATATGCATTTGGATTGTATAATAATACGTTTTGGTGGTTTTAATATTCTATGAATTTTAAATTGCGGGATTATTTGATAAGCCTATCAGCAATCAGTTGGTAGGCTTATTTGACTGTCAGACGATGGGGAATAGTCAGAGACAATTCCGACTATTTACTCTGCATTGTAATATGCGGTAAAATATAGTATGATATAAAATATATTTTTGAGGAGAATAGCCATGAAAAAGAAATTATACCGTATTGTTTGTTTATGCAGTCTTGTTTCAATTGTGTTGTGTGCATGTGGAAAAAACACAAATTCAGAAGTAAATGTCACGCATATTTCCGATGGTCTTGAATCAGAATATGAGTGGAACTCTCCTGAAATAGATAAATTGCGTGAAAAATACCCAGAATACTTTGAGCTTGGAACCTTCAAGGGGCTGGAGGTTTATGTTTGGCAGATGGCAGAGGATGACTATCGTTTTGGGCTGATGCAGGGAACCAACCGTCAGAAAACTTTGGAAGAGTTAATGGCATTAAAAGGTGCTTCACCAGAGGAAATGGCATTGATTCTGTCTGCCTTTGACATAGACGACAGAGATATTTTTGTGATTCCATGGCAGAATCCCATTTCCAGCTATATGGTCACAGATGATATGGTGAAAGACCCGGAATACATAAGCAATTTACGAAATATGCTGGGACTGGACTTGGATGAAGAGCTGATGCTCAAACAGGAAGAAGCTGATGTAATGTATGACAGAATCCCTATGGTAAGAGTGGATGGTAAATTATATTATGATACAGGAAAAGAAAGCACGATCAACTGGCGTTGCGGAAATATGGATGGAGAAATAACGTCAACTGTCGATGGAACTGAAATACCAACAGAAGATAATCAGTCTAATTTTGGAAGTGGATTTGGTTATCAGTATGGAGCAGACGATACAATAGAGATTTATATGAATGAAAAGTGGTTTGTCTTTGAATACAGAGAAGAATCTGAATGAGAAAATAAATAATCGATAAGTCAAATAAAATCCAAAAGGCTACCCAATCAAAACGGCAGCCTTTTTCAATTCTCAACCTTAATTTTCTCAATATTCAGTAGGTGGTTTTTCAGGTACAGTTACTTATATCCCATGAAGAATTAAGAAATGTATGAATATTCATCAAATTTCGGGAGATGGACAGTGGGAACACTTTTCCAAAAAGGGGGTTAAGAAATAAAATGGATTGGCAATTTATAAACTAAACTTACTATGTAAAGCTATGATATAATCAAATCGACAAATCGGAATTGATATAACGAAAGAATATATTATGATTGATAATAAACAGGTCAAAGAAATTCTATTGGGACTAGGAGCAGATTTGTGCGGAATAGCAAGTATAGATAGATTTAATGACGCTCCCAAAGGATATCATCCTACTGATGTTTTACCAACTTGCAAATCGGTTATTTCTTTTGGATGTAGATTTCCAATAGGAACTTTGAGTTGTAATTCTCATGTACCTTATACAAGAGTGAGAAATTCCATTACGCCCAAAATGGATTCGATTGCTCTTGATTTTTGTATTGAAATGGAAAAATATCAAATTGCTTGTGTACCAATTCCAACAAATGAAAGCCAATGGGACGAAAATACTAAGAGATGGCGTTCTATTATTTCTCAAAAACATGCGGCACAGGCAGCGGGATTAGGTACGATAGGCAGACATTCTTTGCTTATTACGCCAGAATTTGGAAGTATGGTTTGGCTGGGAGCAGTTTTGTGTGAACAAGAATTAGAATGTGACGAGTTAAAAGATAATATTTGTAATAACTGTAATGCCTGCGTAAACATATGTCCAGTAAATGCGTTAGAACATTTAGAGTTAGAGCAACAGGCATGTTGGGATTATGCCTTTGGTGATGATAAAACAATACAAAGCTGGGTGATAAGTTGCCACAAATGTAGAGATATTTGCCCCTATAATTTAGGAACAGAAAATTCGTTTATAAAGAAGTAGACCAATTCCAGTTTGTTGAATAAAAGCGTAAACAAGCGGTTGACAAGTTGGTTATACTTTTGGTTACACTCAATTAGCTGATGTGCGGAAAGCTCCTTTCTATGAGGGGTTACGGTGTGGGGAAATTCGTTCAAGTCCCATCTTCCGCAGTGTAAAGGCCTAGAGTTTCTGGGCTTTTTATTTTTTTGCGCTGCATGAAAAAGTTGTGTTTTGGTCATTTTAGAGATTTCTTAGAGATAACTATGCTACAATGCCAGTGTACGAAAAACGAAAGGGTACATATGGAGGGATGTTATGAGAAAAAAATCAATGGCTACGAAAATGGCAGCTTTATTCACTGCGGCGGCAGTTGGCATCACTGCAGCAGGCTGCGGTGCAAAGGACCAGACTGCCAGTAACGGCAATGCAAAGGATTCAGGCACGACAAGCGAGACCAGTGTAACAGACGAGAGCACCACCCAGTCTGGGGCAAATGATGAAGCGGGCGGCAGCGGAATGGGGCGCTATGTAGAGACGACAGCATTTGAGGGCGAAAATTTTTATGACCATGTAGAACGACAGATTTTCAGCGACGGGCAGATGGTATTTCTAAACAGTCTTACGGGGCAGAAAATTGTGTCAAAGGATAACGGGGCGACATGGAATGCCGAGACAAACGAGGCGTTTTCGGAATTTGTTGCTGCGCATTATCCGGTTGCGTCAGCGATAGCGAAAGACGGAACGATTGCCGTTGTCGGTATGGACGAAATAGAAGGCACGGAGGACGAGTATGACTATAACCTCTATATTTTCAACGCAGATGAGACCGTAAAGCAGATTGAGATTGAACTGCCGGACGCGCATTCGACACTGTGGACACTTACGTTTGACGAGCAGGGAACACTGTATGCGTTTGTGTCAGGGGAGAGAGCTGTTTATCAGATCGATCCCGAAGCAGGGACAGCAGAGAAACTCCTGACGCTTGGAGAACCATTGGATCTGCTTGATTGCAGGGACGGCATTTTGATGTGCCTTTCTTATGAGAAGATTTTTTTGTACGATTTGGCACAGAAAAGTCTGATCGAAGATGAAGTGCTTGACACCTTTATTGACGAGAATTATAAGGAGATGGCGTGGACGGGCGCAGGGTATACTACCTATGCTTTTCTGGGTGCGGACAAAACCATCTATGTAGCGGGAGATAAGGGCCTGTACCGCCATGTCATCGGCGGCGGGGCAGTGGAGCAGGTGATTGATGGCAGCCTTTCTTCGCTAGGCGATCCGACATACAGCATTGTAGCAATGGCAATGAATGACAAAAATGAATTTTTTGCGTGGTACAGCGGCGGTAAAATCGTGAAGTTTTCCTATGATGCGACAGTGCCTACTGTTCCGAACGACAAGATTACAGTCTACAGTCTGAATGAGGATGATCTGGTGAAGCAGACGATATCTGCATATCAAACACAGTATCCAGATTTGTTTATAGAGTATCAGATTGGTATGGAGGAGGGCGGCGTCACAAGAGAAGATGCACTCAAAAAGCTGAACACGCAGCTTCTAAGCGGCAGCGGTCCTGACGTGATTATGCTGGATGGCATCAACATTGATACCTATGCGGAAAAAGGTGTGCTGATGGATTTGTCCGAGATCGTCAATGAAATAGACCAGACGGACGGACTTTACAGAAATTTAATTGATAACATACAGACAGACGACAAGATGTATGCTGTTCCGGCGAAGTTCTATATTCCAATTCTTCTGGGTGATGAAACGTATGTAAGCAGTGCCAATGATTACCAGTCGATTGCGGATATGGCGGAGAGGGCAAGAGAGGCATTTCCAGACACGAACATTCTGGGGGCATGTTCGTCAACCGGGATTATGCGGCGGTTTATGCCAGTGTGCGCACCGACATGGAAGAATGCGGACGGACAGCTTGATCAGAGTAAAGTGCGGGCGTTTCTTGAACAGTCCAAGAGACTTTATGATGTGGAGATGAACGGCACGCCGGAGGAGTATATCAAGATATACCAGCAGAATGTAATTGATGAGAACGGAGACAACTTTGAGGAAGGGCAATATTTTATGATGACGCAGAACACGATGTATATGATGGGAGAGTCGCCTTTTACCTACGGCGAGCTTGTAGATGCGTATACGTACAAGGACTTGTTATCTGTGCCAAGAATCAGCGGTCTGGAGAACACGCTGACAAAACTGATGAGCGGGCAGTGCAGCAATGTTTATCATCCTGCGTCAATTGCCGGAATCAACGCGTCATCCTCGAATGCAGATGCGGCGAAACAGTTCGTGCGTCTGATGCTTGGCGCAACGATTCAGGAGTCAATGCAGTTTGGGATTCCCATAAATAAAACGGCGCTTCCAGCGCAGTTTGCCTATGATGAGAGCAAACTTGGCGATGACGGCGGAGAGAGTTATATGGCTTTTTCGACAGCAGACGGGAAAATATTTGACTATACGGTTTATCCGGTAAAGCAGGATGGAATTGATCAATTGGAGTCATGGATTGCACAGCTTGACACACCGTATCTGAGTGACACTGTGCTCGAAAGCGCTGTCTATACGGAGGGAGCGAAGTACCTTGAGGGCACACAGGACATTGACGCGGCGGTGAAGGCGATTGCGGACAGCGTAGAGCTTTATCTGTACGAATAGGGAAGGAAAAATACATTGCTTAAAGCATTCATTAATGCTATAATTTTGATAGAATTTAAGAAATGTATTATTTGTGGGAGATTGCGATCAAAAAGACTCTTGGAAAACTTGATATTGAGCTGTTGTGGTGAGAAAAAACTGTAAACAGAAACCAAAGGAGTAGGATTATGAGAAAATCATTATCCTACTCCTCTTTTAGAGCTTTTTTAGATACAAGCATGATACAATACTGGTATAAAGAAGCACAGACAGCTTCAATTCTACAGAGCGGGTGTAAAGATCATGAAAAAAATAAAAGAATATATGTATTTTATTGGATTTATCAGTGTGAGTCTGGCAGGCGTGATGATTTTTGTGCTGATTCCGTTTGCAGATGTGGTGCGGCGTTCCTTTATGACAGTTATGTCAGGAGAGTTTGCAGGGCTCAACAATTACAAAACAGTGGTAAACAATCAGGCATTCCGTCTCGCAGTAAAAAACACGCTGCACTTTGTGGGCGTGGCGATACCGCTGCTGGTGGTGATTGGTCTGGCAGCAGCGCTTGTGCTCAGCAAGATTCGTGACATTCATGTCATAAAAAGCCTTTATTTATTTCCGCTGGCGATGCCGACGGCAACTGTGGTCATCGTGTGGAGAATGTTTTTTTACAGACAGGATTTTGACAGTCTTGTCGTCAGTTATCTCTGGAAAAATACAGGGTATACGATCGTGCTGTGGCTTGCAGGCATCGCGGGCATTCCGAATGAATTGATTGAGGCATCGCGGGTAGATGGTGCAAACAGATTTCAGTGCCTGATTTTCGTGAAGCTCCCCTGTTTGAAGGGGAGTGTGTACACCATTGTGATTTTGTCGTTTTTAAATTCCATGAAAATTTACAGAGAAGCGTATCTTGTCGGCGGCTCTTATCCCAACAAGGATATTTATCTCTTGCAGCATACTTTTAACAACTGGTATGTGAATCTTGAGTTTGACAAGATGGCGGCGGCAAGTGTGCTGGTGGCGGTGGTGCTGTTTGTGTTTATTCTGCTGTTCCAGTATTATAGCCAGAGATAGCCAAAAATGATTTGTCTGAAAAATATAGTGCAGTGCTGCAAACTCAGTATTATAGCCAGAGATAAGTAAATAAGCTAAATAAGGATTGTCTGGAAAATATAGTGCAGTGCTGAAAACTGACATGAATTCAGATAAAGCATAAATATAGAAAATAAGTTTGTAGAAGTAGGAGACTTGAAGTGAGGGTAAGAAAAATTTTCCGCTGTGCATCGGAGGCGGTGACAAAATTGATATTTATAGCGGCAGGCATTGTAATCTGTGCGCCAGTGTTTTTGGTCGTGACAGGCTCTGTCATGGGAAAAGGGGACTTGTATGAATGTCTGGCGCCTGTGTTTGAGCAAGGGACGGGATTTGTGACATGGAAGCTTATTCCGCAATATCCAACGATGGAGAACTATATCCGCCTGCTTTTTTATTCGCCGGAGTTTTTTGTATTGTTCTGGAACTCCGTGAAAATGGTGGGCTTGATTCTGCTGGGACAAATGGTCGTGGGCGTGCCTGCGGCATGGGCATTTGCAATCTATGAGGTCAGAGGGAAAAATGTGCTTTTTACGATCTATGTAGTGCTGATGCTTCTGCCGTTTCAGGTGACAATGCTGTCGAGCTATCTCACGCTTGACAGACTTTCGCTGTTGGATACACATTGGGCAGTCATTATGCCGGCGGTGTTCAGTACGTTTCCGATTTTTATTATATATGGTGGATTTCGGGCAATTCCTAAATCTTTGATTGAGGCGGCAAGGATTGATGGGGCAGGGGAAGTGTATATTTTTTTTATGGTGGGGATTGGGCTTGGAAAAGGCGGAATCCTCTCAGCGCTGGTGCTTGGATTTCTTGAATACTGGAATATGATTGAGCAGCCGTTTGCGTTTCTCGAGGACAAGACCTTGTGGCCGCTGTCCCTTTATCTGCCTGAAATTAGCTGGACGCAGGCAGGATTTGCGTTTGCGGCCTCCGTGGTGATGCTGATACCGGCAATCTTTGTGTTTGTCATGGGGCAGGATTATCTCGAGCAGGGGATTATTTATTCCGGTCTAAAAGGTTAGAAATTTGTTATGGAGGGTTCTATGATGGAGAAGGATGAGGAGAAGCTTTTACTCCGCAGGCGGATGGAAAAGTGGATGAAAATATTTTTGATATTTCTGGCATTTGTGTGGCTTTGTACGATTATTTCAAAGAGCATTTATGTGTCAGGGCTGCCGATGGTCAAGACAGATACCGCGTCCAAAAAATATGTGGAGCACATCGTCAATACGGACGGAATTGTGACGGCGGGCGGTGAAATTGCTGTCAATACGCAGGCGGGGCTGCGGGTGGATAAAATATATGTACATGAGGGCGATGCGGTTCAGGCGGGAGATGTTCTTTTTACGATTGACACATCAGATCTTACAGAGCTGATCAGTGCAAAGGAGACAGAGCTTTCCAAGCTACAGTGCAATCTTTCGGACTGGCAGGTCAATGCAATGATTGACGCACAGAAAAAAGAAGTGGCAATCCTCTGGGCAAAGGAGGACTACGAGACGGCGGACAAGGAGACGGCGGTTGCGAAGGCGCGCGCAAAGGAAGCGCTGGATAAGGCGGAGGCGGCGCTTGGAAAGCATCTTGCGGACACAGTGCCCTACACGGCGGACAATGCCAGACGCAATGCGTGGGATGCGTACCATGACTGGGTAAACAAGGGATATGGCATTGCGGATAAAATTACAGCGAAAGAGCGCGAGATACAGGATTTGGAGGAGCAGCTTGCTGAGCTGGAGAAGCATGTAGGAAAAGAAACAGCGTCGGAAGAAGACGGACAGCCAAAAGTTTTGTCAGGGTCGGTGGGTGCTGACACGGACAATACAGGAGGAACAAAGGACACCAATACAGGAGAGGACAATTCAGATGCTGGAAATACTCAAAATGGCGCAGAGAATACTGACGGGCATGGAAATGCAGATACGGGAACCAATACAGATGCTGCGGACAGCACAGAGAATGAAAGCGAAAATGCAAATACAGATGACACGGACAGCACAGAGAATGAAAGCGAAAATACAAATACAGATGACACGGACAGCACGGAGAATGAGAACGAAAATGCGAATACAGATGACACGGACAGCGTAGAGAATGGCAATGAAAATACAGAAACAGGCGCTTTGGCACCGGACACAAAGGACAATCAAAACCCAAGTCCGGCAGATGAGGAAAAGCGGACAGAACTGCTCAATAAGATTAAAAAGGCAAACGAAGAACTGCTTGCCCTGCGCGATCAGTTGACAAAACATGATAGAGATGTCGTCACACAGCCTGACTATTCGGCGGAGGAAGCCGAGTATGATGCATGGCAGAACACCAAACTGACGCTTGAGGAGACTGTCCAGCAAGCGAAGGAAGGCTATAACGATGCAAGCTATACGCGCGAGGTGACACTGCGTCAGAAGCTGCGGGAGATTGCAAATGCAGAGACCACCTCAAGGGCAGACTCCACCGCTTCGCTCTATGAACTGGATATCAAACAGGCGCAGAAACAAATGGAAAGACTTCAGGAAATCAGACAGCAAAAGGGAGAAATCAAGGCAGAGCAGGATGGTATTATTTCAAAAATCCAAATCGAAGTTGGCGGACGGACATCAGACACCGCGGCACTTCTGCTGACAGATGCACTAAGACCCTGCCAGTTTAAATTCAGCATCACCAAAGAAGAGGGAAAGTATGTGCACTTAAATGACACGGTTGAGTTAAAACTTAACGGACAATCCACGGCAACAGAAGTTACAGTGGACTATCTGACTGAAAATACACAGGGAGGGTACGACGTCCTCTGTATGCTTCCGGAGAATATGGGACAGCCCGGGCTAAGCGGAACCATCCAGAAGGCAGTGCAGGGTGAATATCATGAGTTAGCGCTTCCGGTGGAGGCTGTCTTTGAGGAGAGAGACACTTTTTATGTCTATACATTAAACGAAAAAGAAGGAATCCTTGGGAGCGAGTATTATGCCGAAAAAATCAAGGTGCAGGTCAAAGACCAGAATGACCGCTTTGCAGCAATCGAAGCTGGTACAATCAGCAAAGACACCAAAGTCATTACATACTCGACTGAGGAGCTAAAACAGGGACAGAGCGTGCGACCGCAGGAAAAATAAAGATAAAGTTTGATAAGATGGATTTTTAACGTCAAAAGGATTGAAAAATCCATGGTATTATGGGCATTTTTGTGGTAAGATAAATAAAAAATGCGGAGGTGCCGACATGGATGATCGTATGAAAAAACAAATAGAATTTGCCTTGGAGATTGACAAAGTGAAAAATATTTTCAGGCAGACGCATCTATCAATGAATGGAAGAAATGAAAATGATGCAGAGCATTCATGGCATATGGCGTTGATGGCATATCTGCTCAAAGAGTATGCAAATGAGGAGATCGACATTGCAAAAGTCATGATTATGTGCCTGATCCATGATATTGTGGAGATTGATGCAGGGGACACCTACGCATACGACACAGAGGGCCTAAAGACGCAAAAAGCCAGAGAAGAAGCTGCCAAAGAACGAATTTTTTCTATACTTCCCGACGAGCAAAAAGCAGAATTTGCCGCTTTGTTTGACGAGTTTGAGGCTTATGAGACAGCCGAGGCAAAATTTGCGCACGCAATGGACAATCTGCAGCCGTTGATACTAAATGACTGCAATGGCGGCGGAGACTGGCGCGCGCATCGAGTCACGGCAGAACAGGTCTACAAAAGGCAGGGCAAAACAAAATTAGGGTCTGAAAAACTGTATGAACTGACAGACAGCATTATCCAAAAGAATATTCAAAACGGAAATTTGAAGGAAGCATAAACGGAATCGGAGCAGAACTGTCAATCCAAGGACAGGGCTGTGTACATGAAAGGGATTGACGCAAGCTATTATTATGAAGGATACAATACATTTAAGACCGAGGAACTATGAGGAAGCGTAATGGATTATAAGATTGCCATCTGCGACGACGAACAAAATCAGATAAAATACTTATCCGGCCTTGTAAAGAGCTGGGCAGGGCGGTGTGGATATACAGTGCGCATCGTCCCCTTTTTGTCGGCGGAGGCGTTCTGGTTCCAGTATGAGGAGGAGAAGGATTATGAAATCCTGCTCTTAGATATCGAGATGGAACAGATGAACGGTATTGAGCTTGCCTCAAAACTCCGCGCTGACGATGAAATGATTCAAATCATATTTATCACGGGGTATCCCGACTATATCGCGCAGGGATACGAGGTGGCAGCGCTGCATTATCTGATGAAGCCCGTCTGTGCGGAAAAACTCAGTGAGGTTTTGAACCGTGCTGTCAAGAAGCTGCACAAGAAAGAACGCAGTATTTTGGTTTGGTGTGATAAGGACTGTCGGCGGATTTTGATTCATACGATTGTGTATGTTGAGGTATTTTCGCATAAAGTTACAATCTACACGACAGATCATGAATATAACACAAAGCGTTCCATCACGGAGATGGAAGAGCTTCTTGGCGGAGATTTTATCCGATGCCACCGTTCTTATCTGGCAGGTTTGAAACATATTGCGCGCATGACAAAGAACGCAGTCGTATTTGAGGACGGAAGGAGCATTCCGCTGTCAAGAGGCGCATATCATATGGCGAATCAGGCGTTTATTCAGTATTACAAAGAGCCATATATAGAAGAAACTGGGAGAACAAACAGATGAAATTATTTGATATATTGTTTGGGCGGGCGATTGACCGCAGAGTCGCAGTGTACCAGAATGATTTGATTGCAAAACACTGCGAGGAGGTTCAAAATGTTTACAGGACAATGCGCGGCTGGCGGCATGATTACCATAATCATATTCAGGCGATGCTTGCGCTGACAGACAAACCGCAGCAACTTCGGGCGTATCTGCTGAAGCTGAACAGTGACCTCACAACTGTGGATACCGTCATCAAGACAGGGAATGTGATGGTGGATGCCATCTTGAACAGTAAGCTTTCCCTGATTCAGTCCCATCAAATTAACCTTCACGCAAAGGCTGTCGTGCCGTCTGATTTGAAGATTTCGGAAATCGACCTCTGCACTGTGATTGGAAATCTCTTGGACAATGCGATGGAAGCCTGTCTGAAACAAGAACAGGACTCCGAACGGTTTGTCCGTGTCTATATCGGTATTCTGAAAAAACAGTTATATATTTCTGTTCAAAATTCCTCGGGGCAGCAAATTAAAAAGTCAGGCAAGACATATATTTCCACAAAAAACAGCGAAAGTCACGGTTTTGGCTTGAAACGCATTGACCGTATTGTTGCTAAGTATGACGGTTACATCAACCGCCAGAATGAGGAAGGAATATTTGCGACGGAAGTGCTGCTGCCTTTGTGAATGCTTTGCAGCCGTGGAATGAAGTTTAAACTTAAAGCAGCCTGTTATTTTGTAAAATAGCATAAGTTCCTATCTGCTCATTATATCTTGTATAGTCCAAGTTCATCATGTTATACAAATACCTTTTTACTTCATCTGTAGAACTAAATTTTGTTGCCATATACGGCGCTTCTGGATTGGTTTTTTCAAAAAGTATATATCCAAAAGCTGTTTCAGCCAAAGTGGCGGCATGTGAAGCACAGATTCGATCACCGCTTTGTGTCCAAAAGGTGATAAGGGAAAATGGACTTTCTTTGAAAGAAATTCCCTGTGCCTCCCATTTTTCCTGAATGGCTTGAAGCATTTCCTGCGGACTGCATTGCTTCGTTGTGTGAATTGGGTTAAACAGGGTAAAATATTGAGCCTGCACATCTTTATGCCAATCAATCAGCGGAAAAGGAACATATGCTTTATGTTCACCTTCCACGGCCTCGCGACCAAAGAGAATATCGCCGTCTGTATAGAGCCATGCCGTATTGTCATCCCAGCAGTCAAAATCTTCTTCTGCTATGACATTGTCGATCGAAATATTGTCCTGATTTAATTCATAAGCTACAATCCTGCACAGAACATCATGGTAATTTCGGTTATTATGTTTGAACCATTGTGTAGACATTGGTGGGTATTCTCCATAATCAACAGACATTTCGTCCACTGTAATAAAATCCCCTGCCAGCGTAAAAGACGGACAATCTCTCATGCTGTCATTATAGTCGGCAACCCAGCTTAGTACAGTGTCAACATGCTCAGGCTGAATGCCGGCTTCTGTCAAAAGTGACCGGACCTCCTGTGTCGATGCGTTGCTGTCTAAGTTTGAATAGGTTAATTTATTTTGGACACTTGGCGATTCCTCCTGCACTTGGGTATTTTCCTGATGGGTTTCTGTTGCCGTAGAGGATGTTTCTGTATTTTTGCATGCAGAACATAACAATACTATAAATGTTGTCAATAAACAAAATGCTTTTTTCATCCTTTGCAATCCCTCTGTTTTCCTTTTTGTTATAGTTTATCACAGATCTTTTTGCGATTCCATTAAAAATATTTAAATTTAGTGTTGCATTTCGGGTTTTCATTCGAACCATTCACGTTCAAAATGACAGAGCGATTCATTATAATGTATACTATTAGGAAGTGAACATTATAGGAGGTGAACATATTGAAGGAAGATGAACAGATACAAACCACCTATACTGTGGCGCAGAATGTTTTGTACTGCCTGCGGTGCACAAGGGAGTGCTGCGCTTCGTTGCTGTATCTGGGTGCAGCCATAATTCTTCTGAATGTGGCAATACCGGTTCTGACGACGTATCTGCCAAAAGCAGTGATTACATGCTTTACAGACAACCACAGCTTCACAGAGCTGAGCATGACAGTTTTAACATTGATGTCAGGCGTTGCGGTATTGTCTGCTACAAGTGAATTTCTTAAAAAGTACTTTTATTTTCACAAGTACAAGATGAACACGTTTTATATGAAATGTGTTTCTGAAAAAGGATTGACCACAGATTATTGTAATCAGGAAAACGAGTGGTTCCGCAAGCTACAGACAGAAAGTTTTGCGTGCTGCAATGGCAATGCGTCGCCACTTACAGGCATTTATGAGACACTGATTAATTTATGCACAAGTGTACTGGGACTTGCTGTCTTTTTTGGCATTTTATCGCGCTTAAATATAGGAATCATTCTGTTTTTGGCTGTGACTTCTGGCGCAGGATTTTTTCTGAATCAGCGTATTGTCAAGTGGGTCGGTGAGAATAGCGCAGAGCGTTTTGGCTACCAGCAGCAGTTGGATTATATCAACCGCAGCGCCGATGATCTGCGCAGTGCAAAGGACATTCGGCTGTACCAGATGGCAGTCTGGTTTACAAAGCTTTATGAACAGAATATGAACGGCATGGCAAAGTGGTATAAGAAATATACCGCAAAGCTCTTTGGCGTGGCGGTCTGTGACAGCGGCTTTGGGCTGGTGCGGGAGTGTGTGGTGTATGCATATCTTTTGACGCTCGTGATTCATGGACAGATTTCGGTGGCCGATTTTGTGCTGTATTTTGGAGCAGTCAGCGCGTTTTCGACATGGTTTGGGCGTATTATGGGACAGCTTGCAGCGCTGAGCCAGCAAAGCCAGAGAGTACAATATTTCCGCTCCTATCTGGAGTACCCGGAAGCATATCGCAGAGAAGGGGGCGTATCAATCTCTGAAAAGGAGAGCGCGAAAGTCATAGAGCTGCGCAATGTCAGTTACCGCTATGACAACGCGGAGGAGTATGCGCTGCGCGGTGTCAATCTCAAGATTACGCCTGCCGAGCATCTGGCAGTTGTGGGGTTAAACGGCGCGGGAAAAACAACACTGATAAAATTGATTTGTGGGCTGATTGACCCCACGGAGGGACAGGTTTTGTATGATGGTGTCGATGTACGGTTGTATCACAGGACAGCGTATTATAAACTATTTTCGGCCGTGTTTCAGCAGTATAGCATTCTGCCTGTCAAAATCAGCGAAATCGTGGCAGAGGCGCCAGTGGAGATACTGAATGCTGCGAGCGTGCACGATTGTCTGGAGCAGGCGGGGCTGTGGCAGCGCATCACGCAACTGCCGCAGGGCGTAGACAGCAATTTTGGAAAAACCATCTATGACGACGGCGTGGAATTTTCGGGCGGAGAAATTCAAAAGCTCCTGTTGGCGCGTGCGCTGTACAAATCCGCTCCCATTCTGCTGCTCGATGAGCCGACGGCGGCGCTGGACCCGCTTGCAGAAAGCTGGTTCTATGAGAAGTATCACCAGATCAGCGCAGGGAAAACTTCCGTTTTCATCTCGCACAGACTTGCCAGCACAAGCTTCTGTGACCGCATTCTTTTGATTGAAAACGGTGTGGTGTGCGAGGAGGGAACGCACGCGCAGTTGATTGCGCGAAAGGGAAAGTATTACAGTTTGTTTGAGACGCAGGCTGCTTATTATCGAGAGGAGGGAGAGCAGGGTGGAGCAAATGCCAATGAAAAAAATGTCGCTGCGCAGACGGTTTGAGGTGACTGTGCGCGGTTTTCGGATTTTGCGCCAGTACTGTCCGGGACTTGCACAGGGCAGGGCGCTGTGCGAGCTGGTCAGCACGTTACAGCCGTTTGCAGCGGTATGGTTTTCTGCGCAGATTATCAATGAATTATCAGCGCTGTGCAGAATGAAGACGATTGTGCTGTATGCGGCGTGTGTTGTCTGCCTTCAATTTGTATGTGCGGTTTTGCGGGGGATACTGGACAGCGTGTGCAGTGAGAAGGAAGCACAGATGTGGTGTTATTTTGGTAAGATTTTTGCGGACAAACAGATGTCTATGGACTATGCAGATTTGGAAAATGCAGAGCTTCGCTATCAAAAACAGCAGGCAGAGGAGAACCTTTTCATGTTTGGAAATGGTCTGGCGCAGCTTGTGTGGGGAACCTCCACGCTGGTGCGGGCAGCAGCCAGCAGTACTGCCGCGATTGTCATGACGTATTCCCTCTTTGCGGCAAAGTCGGGGAATGCGGTGATGGACAGTCCAGTCTGGAGTGTGGTATTTCTCGGCAGCATCGCATTGGGCGCGCAGTGCAGTGCTAAGGCATATATCAAGGAGAATGATGTGTTTGTAGAATGGTGCAAAGACACAGTCTGGTTTAACCGTGCCTATGATTTTTTCGGAAAGGAACTGTACATGAACATGGACAGGGCAAAGGACGTGCGCATATATGGGCAGAATGCGGTCGCAGAGCGTGCGCTTGACGGAATGTCGAAAAAGGATGCCGCCGACGCTGCTGCGATTTTTCAGATGGCAGTTTGCCCTGCAATTGCGCGTGCCCTGATGGGGTTCGCAAATGCGGCGTGCTATCTGTTCGTGGCAGCTAAAGCCTTTTACGGCGCGTTTGGGGTGGGGAGCATCGTGCAGTATGTCGCTGTTTTGTCAAGACTTGGCGACGGTTTGCAGGAGCTGGCTTTTGTGCTGGCTGACAATGCGGTCTACTGTGGGTACTTGAGTGCGATGTTTGATTATCTTGATATACCCAACAAAAAGTATGAGGGGACAATTCCTGTGGAAAAGCGTTCATTTTGTGATGGCGGCGACTATGATTATGAAATTGAGTTTTGCAATGTGAGCTTCAAATATCCCGAAACAGAGCAGTATGTGTTAAAAAATATTTCGCTCAAATTTCAGGTTGGAAAACGGTTTGCGATTGTGGGAATGAATGGTTCGGGCAAGACCACGTTCGTCAAGCTGCTTTGCAGGCTGTATGACCCGAGTGAGGGGGTGATTCTGCTCAATGGAATTGATATTCGAAAGTATGCATATCAAGAATATCTTTCGATAGTTGCAGTGGTCTTTCAGGATTTCAAGCTGTTTTCGTTCAGTCTTGCGCAGAATGTGGCGGCGGGGACAGCGTATGATGCAGAACGCGTAGCGGCGAGTTTAAAACAGGTCGGTTTCGGGGCGCGTCTTATGCAGATGCCAAACGGCATAGAGACCAGTCTGTATCAGGATTTTGAGTCTGGCGGCATAGAGCCGTCGGGCGGTGAGGCGCAGAAGATTGCACTTGCCCGTGCGGTTTACAAAAATGCGCCGTTTATCATTCTTGATGAGCCGACGGCGGCGCTGGATCCGCTTGCGGAGGCAGAGATCTATGAAGCGTTTCAAGAAATTGTCGGTGGCAGGACGGCAGTGTATATCAGCCACCGATTGTCCTCCTGCAAATTCTGTGACCAGATTCTTGTATTTCATGAGGGAAAAGTGGTACAGCAGGGGACGCACAGTGAGCTTGTGGCGCAGGCAGATGGGAAGTATGTGGAGTTGTGGAATGCACAGGCACGGTATTATATTTGATTTTTAATGTAAATCCGCTTTGCAGACGCAGAGCACTCTCTGAAAAGTTTTATACTCAAAATAAAAGTATACTTTTTCACTTGCCGTATCGAAACAAGTAGCGATGTGGCCATTTACATTGAGTTGACTGTCATCTATGTCAGCATCTATATGTGAAAAGAGTTCTTTTATAGGGATGTGTTTTGTGCTGTCATAGGAATCTATAGAACGATGGTAAAATATTGACTCGCCAAGCATTTCGATCAGAAATGGTTCTGTGCTGTCGGACCACCTTTTATATTCGATGAAATCATCATCACAGCTTAAATATAAAGGAGGATCAGGATTTCCATCAAGCAGGTCTGCAAGCAGATATCCTTCGTAGGCGATGCCTTCGGGGTCACACCCTATTAATACGTAGTTTTGCGTAATGGTGTGCCACTCCTCCCTGGGGAGCTGCCACAGTGTGAAATAGGGATTGTCTGCATATTCCTCCTGATTTCCAGTTCTTATGGATTCCTTAAAATCTTCCTCTAAATCCGCTAAGATATCATCAATGATCTGATAGGAGGTATAGATATCCTCCAAGGAATTAAAAAGATCGTTAAATGCATTGTAGATTGTGTTTCCACCATATTTTAGTAAAAAATTTCGGTAAGCGGTTGGCAGCTTCACCCCAATTTTGTGCTCGACAGCTTGGATCTCCTGCTCGGTAAAGCCTTCGTAGTCTTGTCCGTACAAAAAATCCATTAGTTCATGAAGTGACAAGTTGTATTTGATTGCCATGTTATGTACCTCCTAAATATATTTTCTTGAAGAATCTATATCATATCATAACACAAGGGTTCTCCGTTGTCAGCTTTTTATCTGCAAATATTCGTTCGTAAATATTTTTGGCGTATTTTTGGGATTCTTTTGATATTTTCTGTTTATATACATTTCATTTGCCATTTTTTGATAAAGAGTCTATACTAGATTGTGTTTGACAAATATTTTAAAGATACCTATTTTTGAAAATGGAGATGAAATCAAATGACAGTAGTTGAAAAACAGACTTTGGACGAGGAAAGAGCGCTATATGGAAGCAAAGGCATCATCATAAATGACTGTACTTTCGACGGTCCGGCGGACGGGGAAAGTGCGGTAAAGGAAGCGTCGGACGTACAGGTAAACAGATGTTTTTTTAACCTGCGCTATCCGTTCTGGCATGTGCATGAATTGGCGATACACGACTCAGAGATGACAGCGCTGTGCCGCGCCGCACTCTGGTATTCAGACCATGTAGCTGTGACAGGCACGAAAATGCATGGAATCAAGGCGTTTCGGGAGTGCAGTGACGTGGTGATTCGCGACTGTGATATTGCATCACCGGAGTTTGGCTGGTCTGTGAGAAATATTGAAATGACAGATTCCGTGGCGGAGAGCGAATATTTTATGATGCGCTCGGAGGATATGGTGTTCAAGAATGTGACATTGAAGGGAAAGTACTCTTTCCAGTACATCAAAAATGCAGTGTTTGAGAACTGTAATTTTGATACGAAGGATGCTTTCTGGCACGGCGAGAATGTCGTGGTGCGAAACAGTGTCGTGAAAGGAGAGTACCTTGCATGGTACGCAAACGGGCTTACCTTTGAAAACTGCAAGATCATCGGCACACAGCCGCTGTGCTACTGCAAAAATCTGAAATTGATTGACTGCGAGATGATCGAGACGGACCTCTGCTTTGAAAAATCTGAGGTGGAGGCAAGAATTACGACGCCTGTTCTCAGCATTAAGAATCCGCTGTCTGGGACGATTGTCGTACCCGAAGCCGGAGAGATCATTATGGATGATGAGAACGCCAAGGGCGAGGTTCGTATTATTTCCCATACATAAAAAGAATCTGTAAGAAACTGCGGTTATCGCTTGAAAAAGCCCATCAAATGTGCTATGGTAGAGAAAAGCAGAGGATTTTCTAAATTTTAGGAGGTATATGGATATGAAGAAATTGTTGGCTATGGGACTTGCCTGTGCAGTAGTGTTTGCTCCGGCGCTTTCCGCTCATGCCGCAGAGGAGGTCGAAACCTGTCATATCGGAGGATGCAGCCTTGGGGAATGCTTTATGGATACAGATAGTGACGGAATCTGTGGAAACCATTATTTTGTTGATGAGAACGGCGATGATATTTGTGATTTTCACTGCTATACAGATACAAACACAGATGGAATCTGCGACTTTTTTGTAGATGCTGACGAGGATGGAATCTGTGATCACTGTCATGACCATGGAAAGCCAGTTCCGGCAGAGACATTGGACGGTGCCGCAGGCACGGCAGCAGTGCCGAGTACAGCGGCTGTCACCTATGCAGCGCCTGCACCCACAGTGACATACACTGCGCCAGCCGTTACATATGATTCCAATTACTATTACGGCTGCCACGGAAGCAGACATCACAGAAGCGGACATCATGGACATTGCTGGTAAATTATTTTGATCAGACAGAGAGCACGAACTCTGTAAAAACGGAACAGGAAGCCAAAAGCGAAACTGTGACGTGTAACTGTTGACAACAAGCTCGATAAGGAGGACAACATGCAGCGCTTGACAGAAAACCTACAGAAATTCATAAGTGACAGGCAGGGTGTGGTTCTCCTCGGAGCGTTATCAAGGGCTGATGCAAGTTTGCGCAGTTCTGACAGAGTATTTTTGTATTGATTTGTTATTGTACGAAATCTCGAGCTTTTTTGGAAAAAACACCTTTATCGGAGGTGTTTTTTTTCTCCCTGCCAAAATTTAGTATAAAAATCAAGATAGAAGGGAAAAGAGATTTTATGATTACAATATATGGAAAATATACAAATGCAGTCGTTTACACAACAGAAAATGAGCAGTACGCAATGGATGAGTATGCACGCAGGCAGCTTCAAATGATTTGTGACCACCCAAGCGCCGCAGGCAGCAAAATTCGTGTGATGCCGGATGTCCATCCCGGCAAGGTGGGGACCATCGGGCTGACCATGACAGTAGGGGATTTTTTGATGCCAAATCTGGTTGGCGTGGATATCGGCTGCGGTATGACCCTCGCCAAAGTGAAAGCAAAACATCTCGAGTGTCAGAAGCTGGACACGGTGATTCGCGACAATGTTCCCGTCGGCGGCGCAGTCAGAAAGACATGCCATAAGCTGAGTGACAAGGCATCACTTCAAAGGCTGCGCTGCTACAAGGCAGTCGAGGAGGCAAAGGCAGAGCGCAGCATCGGAACACTTGGCGGTGGCAATCATTTCATTGAAGTAGACAAGGACGAAGAAGGGGCACTTTATCTCGTGATTCATTCCGGCAGCCGCCATCTTGGAATGGAAGTGACAGAGTATTATCTGAAAGAAGGACAAAAAGCATCACAGATGAAAAAGCAGGGACACGCGCCGTATGATTTGACTTGTCTGGAGGGAGACTTGCTGGAGAGTTACCTGCATGACTTGGAGATTGTGCAGGAGTTTGCGCGGCTCAACAGGGAGGCAATGGTTGACGAGATTGTGCGCGGCATGAAATGGAAAGTGCTTGACAGTTATACCTGCATTCACAATTACATTGATTTTTCAGGTGAGACACCGCTTCTTCGAAAAGGTGCAATCAGTGCGAGGGCGGGGGAGCAGGTTATTATTCCAATGAATATGCGCGACGGAATCATCTTGGGAACCGGGCTTGGCAATGCGGACTGGAACGAATCCGCGCCGCATGGTTCAGGGCGGGTTTACAGGCGCTCCGAGGTAAAGGAACACCATACTGTCTCTGAATTTAAAAAGGCGATGGAAGGCATTTATTCTATCTGTATCAACAAAGACACCTTGGATGAATCGCCGTTTGCGTATCGGAAGATAGAGGATATACTGGGAGTAATCAGTGATACCGTGACGATTGAAAAGGTCATCAGACCAGTCTATAATTTTAAGGCTGGCGGGACAAAGTGATAGACAACCGTTTTCATATGGAGTAAAATAACTACAATAGAGTTTTTGGAAGAGCAGTGATAACAGGGTATATTTGAACAATGCAAAAGGAGGCGGAAAGTATGATCATCACAATCAGCAGGCAGACAGGAAGCGGCGGACACACGGTAGGCAGGCTTTTGGCAGAGAAATTGGGATATGAGTTTTACGACAAGGAAATCGTGGCGTCCGTGGCGGCCAGCATGGGGATAGACGAAAAACTTATTCTGGAAAATGGTGAAAACATGTCCGATCAGGATTATATCGACATGAAGAGCGGTTTCGTGCCACATTACAGGAAAGCGGAAGTTCCCTATGAGGAAATCAGGGATGCACAGGAAAAAGTAATCAATTCCATTGCCGAGAAAGGAAACTGCGTGATTGTCGGGCGCGGTGCGGACTATATCCTGAGGGAGCGCGATGATGCCTTTCATGTTTTTATTCACGCGAGCATGGAACATCGTGTGAAACGGGTGCAGCGCCATGAGGGCGTGACAGACCAGGCAGAGCGTATCCAAAAGGAACTCGAGCAAAAAGACCGCTCAAGAGCCACATACCACCGGTATTTTACACAGCAGGAGTGGGGAAAAGTCGAGAACTATACCCTCTCGCTTGATTCCGGCACTTTTACCAAGACGCAGTGTGCGGAGCTGATTATCAAGGCTGTGGAAATGAAAACAGGAAAATAACAGTTCAGGGCGCTGGAATGAAAAAGAATCTAAGAAATGAAATATTTGCGGTCATTGGCATTAAAAGATGCTTATTAGAACGAATGCGTGGAGAAGAAAGGAACAGTCTATGAAACGAGAAGACTATATTTCAGATGAAGCAGTCATGAAGCGTGCGAATGAAGCGGTAAGAATTGAGTTAGAGAAAAATAGAGTGTTAGGGGTTCCGATTGTTGTATATGACAGGCAAAGTCAGATTATATATCAGGAAAATGATGATGGAACACGGAAAGAAGTAGGAAGAAGGATGAGGAAGGAGCGCTATAGTGAGCGAATTTCAAAGAAAGCCAATGTACGGACTTAGAAGCGGCGCAATTAGCAGAAAAGCAACGAGAAGAACACTTGGAACAAATGCAGGAATTTTGTTTTGAAACAGTGTTGTCAACAGAACGAAACCTGATGCTGTTAAACTATATTTTGACAGTGGATTCCATGATTAATGTATGGCGTGTAAAGGCGAGAGTAGAATCAGGCGGGCATGATGTACCAGAAGAAAAAATAGTTGCAAGATATGATAAGGCTTTAGCGTTGGTTAAGGAGCTAATCAAAGTTTGTGATATTTGCCATATATATGACAACTCTGCCAGTAGACCTTTCCGAATCTTTAAGAAACGAAAAGAACGGATATATTTTGATGAGTGTGATGATTGGCACTATGAAGATGTATGCGCTTTGACCGATATTTCAACTATGGAAAGAAAGAATTTGAATTAGATCACAGCGTAGCTGTTGGCGCAACAGGAATGCGGCTGTGGATTGATATGTAATAAGATTACAATTCACAGGTCAGGAATGCGCTGAACTGCGCATTCCGTGAAAACATGATTCAGGAGTGAGGGGCGATTTTTGCGAAGCAAAATTCTGAATATCGCCCCAAACAGTTCCTAAGAGCAGCTTCTGGGCCGTGAATAGTAATGTAATAAGGGCAAAATGAAAAACGGATCAGATAAAAACTTGCAATCTAAAAACAATTGCGATACAATAACACATGAGTATATCGCATCGAAAATATAAGAAAAATAAGCGCCCTTTGCGATGGAAGGGTGTCAAGAAGGAGTAAAGAGAGATGAGCAAAGAGTATTCTCCAAAGGACATTGAGAAAAAATGGCAGGATATATGGGACAAGGAGGAAGCCTTCAAAGTTGGCGTGGATAAGACAAAACCAAAGTACTATGCGCTTGTAGAGTTTCCGTATCCGTCAGGGCAGGGGCTTCACGTAGGGCATCCCAGACCATACACGGCGATGGATATCGTGTCAAGAAAGCGCAGAATGCAGGGCTACAATGTACTGTTTCCGATGGGGTGGGACGCGTTTGGACTCCCGACTGAAAACTATGCGATCAAGAACAAGATTCATCCAAAGATTGTGACAAAGAATAACGTGGAACATTTCAAGAACCAGTTAAAGGCGCTCGGCTATTCGTTTGACTGGACAAAAGAAGTGAATACCACCGATGAAAATTATTATAAGTGGACTCAGTGGATTTTCTTACAGCTTTTCAAGAAAGGGCTTGCCTACAAGAGCGAGATGCCGATTAACTTCTGTACCTCATGCAAGGTTGGTCTTGCCAACGAGGAGGTTGTAAACGGCGTGTGCGAGCGCTGCGGTTCCGAGGTCATCCGAAAGATGCAGTCCCAGTGGATGCTCAAAATTACGGATTATGCCGACAAGTTAATTGAAGGGCTTGACCATGTGGATTATATTGAGAAGGTCAAGGTTTCCCAGAAAAACTGGATTGGGCGTTCCGAGGGTGCGGAGGTAGAGTTCAGGATTAAGGACAAGGACGAGACCCTGTTAATCTATACGACAAGACCAGATACATTGTTTGGCGCGACGTACATGGTCATCTCGCCGGAACATCCTCTGATCGAGAAGTATAAGGCGGAAATCGGAAATTATGACGAGATCGCAGCTTACCGTGAGCAGGCTTCCAAGAAATCTGACTTCGAGCGCACAGAGCTTGCGAAGGACAAGACGGGTGTATGCATCAATGGTATTTCAGCGATCAACCCTGTCAACAACAAGGAAATTCCTGTGTGGGTTTCAGACTATGTACTGATGTCGTACGGAACAGGCGCAATCATGGCAGTTCCGGCACACGATACAAGGGACTGGGATTTTGCAAAGAAATTTGGTCTTCCGATCATAGAGGTTGTTGCGGGCGGTGATGTCCAGAATGAGGCATTTACAGATGTTGCGACAGGAAAACTCTGCAACTCTGATTTTTTGAATGGAATGGAGGTAAAGGACGCCAAGGAAGCAGTCACAAAGTGGCTGGAGGAAAAAGGAATCGGGCATAGAAAGGTGAATTTCAAGCTCCGTGACTGGGTATTTTCCCGCCAGCGTTACTGGGGTGAGCCGATTCCGATTGTGAAGTGTCCTTGCTGCGGATATGTCCCGCTTGACGAGCGTGAGCTGCCGCTGCGGCTTCCAGAGGTGGAGAGCTATATGCCTACCGATACAGGGGAGTCACCGCTTGCGGCAATGCGCGACTGGGTGGAGACAACCTGTCCGAAGTGCGGCGGCAAGGCTGAGCGCGAGACAGATACCATGCCGCAGTGGGCGGGTTCCTCATGGTATTTCCTGCGCTATATTGACCCTGACAATGACAAGGAGTTTGCATCAAAGGAAGCGCTCGAGTACTGGATGCCTGTAGACTGGTACAACGGCGGTATGGAGCACACTACACTTCATCTGCTCTATTCGAGATTCTGGCATAAGTTCCTCTATGACCAGAACTTAGTGCCCTGCGACGAGCCTTACCGAAAACGTACCTCACATGGTATGATTCTGGGTGAAAACGGAGAAAAGATGTCCAAGTCAAGAGGGAATGTGGTGAACCCGGATGACGTGGTGGACGAGTTTGGCGCGGACACACTCAGAACGTATGAAATGTTTATCGGCGCGTTTGATCTGAGCGCTGCATGGAGCATGGAGGGCGTGAAAGGATGCAGACGTTTTCTTGACCGTGTCTGGAAACTTCAGGACATGATGACTGAAGGAGACGGATACCGCTCGGAGATGGAGACGAAGATTCACCAGACCATCAAGAAAGTTTCCAATGATTTTGAGGGACTGAAATTTAACACTGCGATTGCGGCAATGATGGCGCTTGTCAATGACTTTTACAAGGCAAACAGCATCACAAAGGATGAATATGCAACGTTGATTTTACTGTTGAATCCGGTAGCGCCGCACATGACGGAGGAGCTCTGGGAGATGTACTTTGGCAATGGCAGAGCTTACCAGCAGAAATGGCCGGAGTATGATGAGGCAAAGACGGTGGAGTCCACAGTGGAGATTGCCGTGCAGATTAACGGCAAAGTGAAAGCGACATTGATGGTCGGACTCGATGAGGACGAGGCTTCTGTCAAAGAAAAAGCACATGTTATTCCTGTGATTGCAGAGCTTACAGCAGGCAAGAACATTGTGAAGGAAATCTATGTAAAGGGCAGAATCCTGAACATTGTGGCGAAAAACTAGTGCGCCACCCAACGGAGGCGAATATGTTCGATGATATTTTGACGCCAATGAATCACAGAGAGATTGAATACAATGCCAAAAAACTGTCGGGGTGTGATATCCCCGACAGTTTTTCATGCGCACGCCGATGCAGGGAAACGCTGTCATTGGCGTGCCGCATTGACAGCGCGCAGACAGGAGAGAAGAACTGTGCTCTGTGTGGCGATACACAGACATCAAAAGGAACGGTACAGCAGGAAGAACAGTTGTTGTTAAAAAAGACTGCTTTGCGCAACTGGCTGGAGGAGACAGGCGCACGCGTATTTGATGATGATTTGGTGATGGATTACGGTACAGACTGTTTAAGATTATATCTGTTATTTGAACAGACACCAAAAGAAAATGATGCGCCGTATTACGAGAGCTGGCAGGAGGGCGCATTGGAGGGCATCTATAAATTTCTTGGCAGAACCAGAAGAATGCTTCTTGCCGCCGATCTGTGGAACAGGAAGGGGCATTATAATGAAGAAACATTTCCGGCTGAAAGTGTGCGCCGGCTTGAAAAGGCGCTGGAGACCACCGACGCCAAAATCAGAAGCTGTATATGCCGCGGAAATACCATGCCAAACCGCCATCATATCGTAGCGGCACTGATGGCGCTTCTGACAGTTTTTCAGAAAGAATTAAAAACAAGTGATATTATTAGTGAACTCCGCTCCCATGCAGTTGAGACGGCTGTGCCGCATGGCAGAGCGGAAGCAGCGCATGAGATGCATGAGGAAGCAGATGCGCATTTTCATCCTGATGTTGCTGAATGCTGCCGCAAATTTGTGATACTGCTGGCGCCGTATGCACCAGATTTGTGTAAGCTGTTGTGGGTGAGGCTGAAATAAGAAATGTAAATAGTCCTTTTGCTCTATTGTGATGAGTTATAAAAATTGATATAATGATTTAAAATATTTTGTAGGAGATTGAGAGAATGAAATTATTTCAGTTTGCGTTTTGCTATGATTATGATAAAAAAATTAATGTATTAAGTGGTTTGTGTCCAGAGAAATGGAGTTTTGGCGCTAACTCTGACAATGTTATTCTAAAGAATTATATTGATCATACATTAGAGAAAGTATATGAAGAAAATAAAATAATTGAAAAAGAATCATATTGCTTGTTTAATACAGGATTGTATACAAATTTTTATCAGGAAATCTTTGCATATTTCACAAAAAATCAAAATGCAGATAAACAGAAATGGTTTTTGGATGGATTTTATACTTCTTATCAAACTTCGAATATGGGTGTGACAGAACAGCCAGAAAGAGCAAATTACTTTTTAAATCCATCAGAATTAGTCTTTGATACGAATTGTGAAATTATTCCTCAATATCCACATATTTTTAATGATCCAGATAATTTTTTGCGAATACCCGAGAGTATTCGGGAGAGTTCAAATAAAATTATGTTGTTTGACGGTGCTATTAAAAGAGCAAAACAAATGATAAATGCAAATTATAAGACGGCTGTTCCTCAATATTATAAAGGAAAAATACAATTGTTAATTCCTATTTGCTTGATTAACGATAATGTACCAGATCTGGCATTGGTTGTCAGTAAAAATGAGATGGGAAATCAATATCTTGGACATACTTGTTTGACATTAGATATGGCATATAATAATGCGCGATTAATAGCCAGACCAGATAGCAATTGGTTAAAACCGTAAAGTCTTGACAATAATTTATGATTGTGTTATCATTATAGCTATTAAGTGATATATTATTATTATATTATATTTATAATATTATTTTTGGAAATACCATTATTATTTTAGGCAGTTCATTAGAACTGCCTTTATTATGTACAGCCTCACGCAAAGGAAGTGCACACGAAAGCAGTGTAAGGCGCGTGGCGCTTAGGTGAGTAGAGCAGTTTTCTGCTCAGATACGCACAGACAGTCAATGATGTACAAAAATAATAATTTTGCAAAATAAATTTAAGAAATTGTCTATACAATTTCTTTTTTTTGTGATATATTAGTTATGTTTAAGGTTACATAAAAAGTATACAATAGGTGTGAACAATGGGGACCTACAGGAAAGAGTATAACAGCTACAGCACTGGCTACGACCCAAAGGCAGTAGAACATGATTTGCAGTTGATCAGCCAATTGACACATGGCATGTCCGGCAAGAAAAAGATGACCATGCATCAAGCGCAGGAAATCTACTATAAAATTCAGAAGGATAACATATGTTTCCAAAGTGAAACCGGCGAAAGCTTTTTAGCAAGTCTGTATGAAAATACAACAGATGCGCAGCGACAACAGATTGACAGGGCGATTCAGCGAAAACGGCAAAAGAAGCAAAATAGAAAACAATTGTTATCTATTAATCGTAAGATTGCGTGTATTGTTTCGGCAGTCGTGCTCATATCTTGTATTGTATGTATCAACTGGAATTTATTGATGGATCTCAGGACGAATTATCAGACAAAGAAGTTGCAGGAAAAAATTCTTGAGGCATCTGAGGCAAGCAGTGGGCAGCCAGCTACATCACATAACAATCAAACGAAAACAGAGATACAGGAGGAAGGATACCAGACAGCAGAGCAGGAAACGATACTGCCTGAGGAACAAGACGGTATAACGGCAGCGATTCTTCCCAAATTTACACAACTATATGAGGAGAATCAAGATTTTGCAGGGTGGCTTAGGATACCGGGCACCAAAATCGATTACCCTGTCATGACAAGAGACGGAGATAACAACTATTATCTTGACAAGAATTTTGAGCAGCAGCATGATAAAAATGGTCTGTTAATACTGGATTATCGGAATAACATTGACCTTCGTACAGCAGATGTGCCACAGAATTTTATCATATATGGCCATAATATGAGAACGGGCGTTATGTTTGGCACACTCAAGAACTATAAAGAGAAATCATTCTGTGATGAGCATATGACAATCCGTTTCGACACCTTATATGAGGAGAGCGAATATCGGGTAGTGGCGGCGATGCTGAGCGGTGTGGCATATGAAGATGAAGATGTTTTCCGGTACTATGACGCGATTGATCTTAGCACAGAGGAGAACTTTAAGGCATTTCAGGAAAATGTGCTGAGCAATGCCATCTATACGACGGAGGAGACATTCGTATATGGCGATACTTGCCTGATATTGTCTACCTGTGATAATTATAAGGAGGACGGACGTTTTGTGCTGGTCGCGAAAAAAGTATCGTGATATAGTATAAGGATTTAGACAAATGATATTGAAAAAAATACATTGAGAAAATATATAAAGATAAGAGGGGATTTATATGTATCGGAGATTAAAAAACATTTTAGGGGTAAGTCTCATGATTTTGGCAATCGTTATTTCGCAGGTGCCTATGCCGGAAGCGCAGGCGGAGATTGTGCGGGAAATGACAGAGGCAGACATGCAGGTCGATGACACCTCTGCGCATGTCGTGACCTTCAGCATGAATGGGGGAACTTTTCGCGGAACCTACAATGGATACAGCTTTCAGGAAAAAACGCCCGTTCTTGTTATTGATGACGGGAAGCCCATCGACAGTTTTCCAGATGATAAACTCGCATCTTATGCGGGCTATAAGACAGAGCCGGATACATGGTATACAGATCAGGAATGTCTAAATAAATATAATACAGACAGTCAGGTGACAAAGAGCACGACTTTATATAAGAAGTGGTACAATATTACATCGGACGGAACAACCTTGGCGGACAAGGGATTTCATATTAGTCCAGACGGCGCAATCTTGTATCAGTATGATGGTGGCGATAAAAATGTGGTGATACCTCAGACGGTTTCGACAATTGCGGCAGGGGCATTTGATCAGCTCGATGAGGTGAGGGCAGTTACACTGCCGGCGGGGATTCAGACGGTCGAAAAGAATGCGTTCAGCGGCGTGAGGGATGGCAGTATCATTTATATTTACGATGCTGGAACAGAAGCCTCTAGGACCTATGGAAAACAGCTTGCGGAGGAATATGAACAGCTTGTCTACAGCGAGTATCTCGATGCTGAAAAGACAGAGCAGATCGCAGGTATCCAGAATCTCAGCGATATGCCAGAAGATATTTCAAAGGAAGATACTTCAAAAGAGAATGTATCAGAGGAAGCGCCCGAAGTTAAAGAGGGCGCAGGAAATACAGCGGATAAACCCGAAAGCGGATTGGAAGCCAGCCAGCCAGAAGAAAGTGAATCGGAAAGTAAGCCGACCGAGAGCGAGTCAGAGAGCAAACCGACCGAGAGTGAATCGGAGAGCCAGCCAGAAGAAAGCTCAGAACCAGAATCCTCTTCCGTCATTGTCATAGAGCCAGACCAGAAGTATACAGTCACTTTCGACACAGGCATTTCGGGCGTCGCGGGGGAGAAACGGCAGGTACAAAGCGGGCGCACAGTATCCGAACTGGTGTCTGTAGATGGCAGCCAGCCACGGATTTTGAGAAAGGACGACTTCACACTCACAAAGGAAGACGAAAAAAAGGAGACTACATATACTTTTAAGGGCTGGTACAAGGACAACGCCTGCACGAAGGAATGGGATTTTGCCAATGAGATCATAGAGCAGGATACGACAATCTATGCAAAGTGGGAGCAGTCGGAAAGGGCATATTTTACAGTGACCTACAGCACGACAGAGGGAAATGAAAAGGCAGCCAATATTCCAGAGAAGCAAAAGCTGTATGAAGATGAGAAGCTTGAGAAGCCGTCCAAGAAGCCTTCTATAAAAAATAAGACCTTCAAGGGCTGGTACACAAGCAAGGACGATACCAAATCAGCCTTCAAGGCGTGGGGAAAACCCGTGACAGAAGATCTCACACTCTATGCACACTTTGAGGAAAAGAGCAATACCGTCGTGTTCCACATGAACGGGGGCGGATATACGGGAACCTATGACGGGAAGACATATACAGATGCGGCGAGCCTGACCAAAAAGATTCCAGTCGGAAAGGGAATCTCCTCGTCAGAGTATCCCAAGAGCAGCTCATCTGCAAACTTTAAGTACTCGAATTATTCGACAGATTCGAATTGGTATACAGACAAGGAATGCACCAATGTTTATTCCGAATCAACAGTCAAAGAAGATTTGACGTTATATAAACGGTGGTACTACACCTCATCTGGATTTACGACAAACGCCGCCAACAATGTATTGTACAAATACAGCGGAAGTGTGGCGGAGGTCACAATTCCAAATACGGTCACGATTATTGCAAAAGATGCGTTTGCCAGCATGGGCAGTATCTCAACAATTACGCTGCCGGACAAAATATCAGAAGTTAGGGATAATGCCTTTAGCGGCGTGAAAAATATATCCAAGGATATTACCATCACAGGAAAAACAGAACAGGCTAAAAACAAAGCGAAGGAGCTGGCAAACCAGTATACGCATCTGGTGTACAAGGACATTGGAACGTCCAAGGATTCTGAAAGCTCTGTTGTGACAACTGCTGAGTCTGGAAGTATTAAACTTGGGGCGACTGTCTCAGGAAATGCAGGCACAGCAAATAAGACAGACACAGCCTCCAATACAAATACACCCGCCAAAGGGACGATCGCACTTGGCGCCAGCGGGACGGGAACAACACCCGCCGCGGGAGGACAGTCATCTGCGGGGACACAGCCCACAGTATCGCCATCTGCTGCTGTAGTACAGCCCACAGCGGGAACACCGTCTGCATCACAGCCGGCAGCGCCTTCTGCCTCTGCATCGCAGCCCGTGACAACGTCGCAGCCCGCATCGGCACCGCAGTCCGCCGCAGTCACCCAGAATAAAACAACACCTGTGCGGCAGAGTTCATCTGGCTCGTCCACTGTGACAAAGACAACAACAAAGAAGCCAAACGTTACTTCTGCAAGTGCGCCGAAAGGGACACAACATATAAAGGACTCCACGCCAAAGACAGGAGACCCTTTACAATATCGTATGCTGATCGTGTGTGCTATGTTTTCAGTAGGCGTGCTTTTAATCCTTACTGGGAACGGAAAAAAGAAGAAATTTTCTGCATCTTAGCAATATCATCAGAGGTTGAGTATTTTTTCAGGACAGAGAAAATCAGCTCAACCTCTTGATTTTGAAAAGAAATATTGTTTTCCTTGCTCAGCTTGCCCAGAGAGAGCAGGAATGCCATCATTTTTTTCTGCCGTTCAGCCTGACTTCCGCTGCTGTTGATTGTGGTGCTCTGCACAAACATTTGATTGAGAAAATCAAGTTTTGCCCTGTCAATGTTTTTTAGTTCAGGGTCATTCATCCATTCATTATTGTTTTCCATTGTCATTGCCTCCAAATAGTTTCATCATTTCCATGATCTCGTTGATGTTGATGCCGCCTGCGTTTTCGCTTCCCGGATTCATGGCGTCCATCATAGAACCGATGTCCATGCCGCCGCCCAGATCAGGATTCAGACTCTGGAAAAGCTCCATCATCTGCTGCATTTCACGCATGTTTTTCATTGTTTTTATGGCGGATAGGATCTGGTTAAAGCCCTTTTCCTCGCTTGGCGCGAGATACCTGTGGATAGCCTTGTATATTTTTTCAAGATTGTCTGCGGGGTCCGCAGCGGTTTTCAAATCCGTATCAATGCTGCTGGCATGGATACCGCCTGACAGTCCAGCAGGTTCCTTGCCAATCATAGACAGCGTATATTTTAATTCCATATATTTGATCAAGACAGGCAGCATACGGAAGTTGTCGTTGTCCATAAAAGGCAGAAGGGACTTTAAGATCTGGATGTGATTCGTGGTATAAAAATGGTCGAATGCCATCACATAATCGTTGTCGTCCATAAAAAACCTCCATTCATTCCCGACCATCTAATCATGTATATGAAAAAGAACGATACATTATGCCATATGGCAGTGATTGAGGGCCCGCCTAAACGGACCCCCACAGGTTAGAACATTAGCAGCATCCGCATCCGCCGCCGTTGTTGCCGCCACAGCAGCACAGAAGCAGGAGAATCCAGATCCAGCTGCCGCATCCGCCGTTGTTGCCACAGCCGTTGTCGCAGCCACAGCCGCAGCCATTTGACATACCGAAGTTGCCAAAGCTGTTTCCGCCGCCACAGCAGCACAGGAGCAGGAGAATCCAAATCCAACTGCCGCATCCGCTGTTGTTGCCACAGCCGCAGCCACACTCCGAAACGTTATTTGTCTGATTGCATCCGCAATGGCTTGCTGATAATTCACTCATGTTGAGTACCTCCGAAGAAGCTTTTTTCTATACTATATGACGGGGGAAAGAAAGTGTTCCTAAAAAATGAAATTTGGAAAAACGAAATCATAAATTTTTCAGATAATTCGTTGTGTATTTTCGAAAAATATACTATAATAATATATAATGTACTTCTATACTATTATGTAGACAGGTGTTTCTCTATGCGCCACATGCTTGTGGAGGCGTTGAACACAAATGGATAAGGGGGATTTCAAATATGAGGTCAACTAAGTTAAAGCGGAAACTGCTGGCAGGGATTTTATGTGCTGCAATGGTATTTCAGAGTATACCAATGGAAGCAGTGGCAACTGAAGCTGAGGAGACAGTGCAGTATTATGACAATGGAGAGCAGTATACCACAGAGGAGGAAACGCAGGCTGAAATGGCGGTCTTGGCGTCATCGGAGGTTTCAGAGCAGGGAACAGGCACGCTGGAAGCTGCTGGAGGGCCAAGTGATGCGGAGAGCACAAACACATCTGAAAATGCAACGGTTACAGACACTGTAGCTGCATCAGAAGAAGATGCGGATACGGACACTGTGCAGACATCGCCGGAGACAGTTGAGGAATCAGAAATGTCTCGTACACCAGTTCAGCCAGAGGAGACTGAGACTGCTGCGGGAACTGTTGAGACATCAGAGGAATCAAGTGCTACAGAAACCGTTGAGGCACCGGAGGAACCAAGTGTCACGGAAACCGCGGAGACACCAGAGGAATCAAGTGATGCGGAATCTGCGGAGATCTCAGAGGAAGCAGAGGAGACTGAGTGGACACAGACCGATGAGGAAGTGATGGAATTTGAGGCAACGAACGCGAGTTCGACAGAGTCGCCATCTGACCCGGCATCGGATCCGCCTGAGGTGATGAACCGGCCAGATTACAATAAGCTTTTATCTGTAGTCACAGAGAAAAAATATTATTTTTATGATACAGTACAAGAGATTTTCCTGAAAATGGAAGGGTGTGAGATTCCTCCGAAAGATTCTAAAGATATCGGCATTGAGATGTATATTGATGAGGGGGAGGTTGCTGATGGTACGTCGGATCTCAATAAGCAAGTGGGCTATGACGTATTAGATAATGGTTATTACAAGATTCCTCTGAACGGTAAAGATCTTTCGGAGGGGATACATAAACTGAGAGTCAAATTCAAGGATATCAATCCAAACAGTTCTAAAAAAGGTACGTATTTGGTAATCAGAGATATTGAATTTGAGATTGAAAAAGTAGATAATGTATTTACTGAGGCAGAGCGGTATTTTCTGTCCGCATCAGATGATACGGTAGAGGTTGCATTTTTTAATGTAAAAGATGATATTGAGTCCGTTAAAATAACGGCTTCCAACGGCGATATTGTTGCGCGCTCAGGAGATAAGCGCAGTGAACCTGTTTTACAAAAAGAAGACCCGCGCTATACAGGCATCGGCGATGGATATGAATATTCCGAAGATATTTTAAAGAAAACCACATGGGTTCTTACCACGGAGAAAAATGCGCTGGAAGTAGGAAATTATGACATTCGTCTGACGAACAACGACGGTACAGAGCGAATGATTCCAAATGTTGTCGAGGTATCTTCGAGAGCCGTTGTGACCAAGTGTGTGCTGGGAACAGACTATGACAATACAAGCGATCTGCTGTATCTGTATATTCAGGGTTCAGGCTTTAGTCCCGCCCAAGTGCGGTTTGACTTTGAGGATGTGGAGACGAAGTCACCATTGTCTACCACAAGAGTTGACTATAAGACAGTACAGTCTGGATACATTGTCAAATTCCGAAAGGAAAGAGGATGGAGTACTGTAGGAAAAGAAATTGAGATAAAACTGGTCAAGACGCCCGGAAGTGGCAGTATTAGTTTTACGCAGACGGAATTTAAAGCGAAGCTTGAGAGCGGAATCTATTATGCTGAGTACAATGGCGCTGTGGGCGATGTGGGCGCTGTGGAGGTCGGCGTTACGACAGATTTAAATGGAAATTCAGTAAGCTTTAAAATTGTGGATACGAATCATAAAGAGGTAAGTGGTGTTACATCAAAAGCGTTGACGGAGAGTTTGGCATATCTCACGCCAGAGAAGGAATTAACAAGGGGCGAAAGATATTGCGTAGAGCTTACAGCAAACGGCCAAAAATATTATAAGGAATTTTTGATGAGTCAGGGGGCGCCGAGTACAAACAAATGGGAGGCTGCCCAAGTAATTTCACAGAATACCGACTGGCATGATTTTTATTATTGTACGACGGAGTCAGGAATTAAAAGTGATGATATAAAAGCAACGATCACTGGGTACAGCGGCGAAGTGGCAGTCTATGCAAGTGAGTGGCTGCGCGAGGACGGAGGAAAGGGAACGCGTATTCAGGTATGGATTCCCACACAGAAATTGTCAGTGGGGAGTCATACAGTGCGGCTCACAAAAAACGGCGGTGCATACGCTTCTTATACATTTAACGTCATAGCCGCGGAGTATGATCAGTTTGTTCTTGATACCTATTCACTCTCGTGGATAGATGACAATACAATTCAGGCATATATCAAGACACCAAACTGTACAGAGACTGATGATTTTGAGATCAAACTTACAGGAATCAATGACAACAATCCAGTAGAGACGAGTGCAGTCGTGACAGAGCGGTATAAAGACAGCTTGTTTATGAATATTACAGGCTTGAGCAGAACCAGTGCATTTAAGGATTATTATGTGCTGATTACGCATAAAGAGTACGGTTTGCCTGTCAAGATGACAAATCTAGGTGAAGAATATTATAAGGATAAGGAGAATGGAGAAAGGATCTCCATTACCTCTAACAAAGGACTGCCTGTGATTTCAAATAACAGGGTGATCGGTCTGAATATTCAGAATCTGGCGCTGCCTGCAACGCTGACAATCTATGCGACGGATTCGACAGAGGTGATCACCAAACTGACGATTCCATCGACGGTAGAGGGGAATTACTACTATTTTACCAAGGCATTTTATGACAGTCTTGCAAATAAGGACCGCCTGTATGATATGACGCTGTCAGATGATGGCGACAACTGGGGAAGGTCTTATGCAAGAGTCAATATCGGCTACAAAAGTGAGGAGATCGTCAATGATTTCGATGTAAAGATATCAAGTGAGGTTCTGTTTGTCGATGGCACAGAGAGCGGGAAATCTGCTGTGATTACGGTTTCGGGAAATAAGCAGAAGCCTGTATTTGAGGTGTCGGACGACGAGGTTGTGGCGCTGGAGGATTATGTAGAGGTTGATGAGGCGACAGGAGTAGAGACGGTAGATCCCAATAAAAAACTGGTGGTTGCAAAAGAGACCGGAACGGCTAATATCACAGTGATTGCAGACGGCGTGACAAAGAGCCTTTTTGTCACGGTGACACGGTATGCGTCAGGAATTTCACTCAATACCGCAGACCGGGGAATGAAGGTCGGCGATTCCTTTGAGGCGGAGGCGTTTATTCTTCCAATGTCAGCGGAGGATTCCTCGCAGATTGTGAATTTTACCTCGTCAGACCCTAGTGTGCTGATTGTGAGAAAACTTACAAACACCACTGCAAGAGTCACCGCTTTGAAAGCAGGTACTGCGGTGCTGAGGGCAGTTTTGCAGGGAACGACATATGCTGTGGCAGTGACCATTACCATCACAGATATACTGCCATTGTATGATAAAAAGGAGATCAAGATTAAAGAGGTCGGAATTGTCAGCTATATTGATAATGTGGACCGTGCATTGTCCTACTGTGAACTGCCGAAGGGTTGGGAGTGGGATGACGGCGACCAGAGTCTCTCGGTAAATGATGAATTGCAGTATTGCTGGGCGACCTATACAGAGGAGGGATACCAGCCATTTAAAGCGAGGCTGCCAGTGGCAGTTGCGCATATCACCGGTGTGGAGGTGACAGGGAAGAAGCTGATTAACCGGGGACAGAAAGAGGACTATAAGATTACTTATCTGTATAGCGGTGCAGACATCAATACGCCAAAGTTTCGAAGCAGGCTTACACAAAACTGTGTCAAGACCTCCGAGAGCAATCTGGCGTCGGTGGAAAAGCTTGAGTGGGGCAAGATGACCATTGCAGCGGCGGAAAATACAAAGGGCGGAATCGTTGATTTTACGCTGACACTGGCAATTGACGGCGGAACCAGCTCAAATATTGATCTGTTTTCACAAGATTTCAAGATTGAAGTTCCTGTGACAGACTGTGTAAATAATGTCAAGGTAAAACCTATAAGGGCGGGCGGACAGAACTTTGAATACAAGGAAAGCGACGACTTTATGGGTATTGACCAAAGGGACGTCAGAGATGCAAAGAATAAATATTCTGTTGAGTTGGAGGCAATCGCGACAATCAACGGAAAACCCGCAAAGAATATCAAGTTTAACTGGCAGACGAGTGACAAGAATATCGCAACGGTCGGAGTCAATGAGGAAGGTGCAGTGATTCTCACCGTCAAAAAAGAAGGTACAGTAGATATTACAGCCACCGCAGACGACCAAGGGCAGTGCATGGGGACGCTGACGGTGAATATTATGGACTATTCGCCAGTGCTTGAGTCAGCAAGTGTAACAGTCAACAAATACCGCATCAGTGGTACGGACTTTGTCCTGCAAGAACAAAATGGCAACAACATTACGAACGTAAACGTGATTGAGGGCGAGGCAAATTCACTGAACTTTACTGTAGATAAACCTGTAGAGGGAATTGCCACGCTGCGTTTGAAAGAGAATGCACCGCTGCTGGCGGCAACCAAGAAAACGGTGACAAATTGTAAACTTGAAGTGGTCACACCAAGGGGGAAATATCCTTATTCATTGAAGGTGACGACAGAGGTCACGAAGCCGACAGTGACATTGAAGGTACAAAATAAGGCGAATCTGTTTTATAAAGACGCGGCGGCTGTCTATGCCGTCTCGAGCGAATACGAGATTGATACCATGAAAATTACAGGGGCAGAGGGTGTCGGCTTTGAAGGCAGGTATGACCGCAGCAGCAACACAATCCGCTTCGAGGCAAAAGGCTTGGACAACAGTACAATCAGCCAGTTCTCATCAAAATCGCCAAGCCTGAATGTACAGCTTGAGATACGGTTTGCGGATTACAGGGAACCGCAGAATATGCAGTTTAAGATTGCGACGGAGAACAAGAAGCCATCGCTGTCTATGACAGGAATGGTAATATGCCCGGGAGTTACAACTGGCGACGTCAATGTCATAAACACCAAGACAAAAGAGCAGCTTCCGCTCGACAGTGCGATGAAATTCGAGATTATCAAGCCGACTAACAGCGGGATTGGCGCAACACTGAACAGCAGAAATGACAATATCACGCTGGGATATCTTGGCACAAAGAGCGTCTCCTACACAGCGCAGTTAGACAGCCCGGAATGGACACAGCCTGTCAGCGCGAAAGGAAAGATTACCTATATTACATCTCCTGAGAAGCTGTCGTTAATACTGGGGCAAAAGCAGGCGACATTGAATATGGCGACCAATATTGCCGCTAATGGAGAAATCGAAATTCCAGTATCGGTAAATAGCAGCGATATTCGAATTGATGAACTGCAATTTTCGGGGACAGCCACAAAGTTAAAGGAGGATTACGGATATCTCCATTATGATGATGTTCCAAGTGCGCAGGGCATTAAGGCGATTGAACTGGGATTAAATGAAGGAAAGCGCGGCGCAGTGAAGCCGGGAACTTACAAGTTAGAGATCAGGGCAGTCGTGAGAGTGGCTGACCAGAAATATACGATAAAGAAATCAGTGCTCACGGTCAAGCTCACAGAAGTAGGCAGTGCAAAAGTCAAGCTGGCATCGCCAAAGGGTAAGATTAATCTGATCGACAGAGAAAATACGTCAGTAGTGTACACACCAAAGGTATCAGGAGTAGAGTCCACTGTGGAGAGCGTGCGTGTGGTTGGAGAAAATGCGCAGTATTTTACAGCGACACTCAATGCAGACAACAAGGTGGAGGTAAAAGCCATCGAGGGAAAGAGTATGTCAGTGAAGGATACTTATCCCGTAAACCTTCAGTTTCAATTAAAAAATAAGCTGACGATTGATTCAGTAGTGAAGATTAAACCCGTCAATAAACTGCCAAAGCTTGTGTTTACACCTGCAAAATGTAATCTGTACAGAAGCAACAGCAATAAGTACACGACCTCGCTACAGTTAAAGAACAGCGAGATTGATATGGAGAAGATCACAGGAATCAGGATTGACTCTGGCAGTAAGACCAATACAGACAGCTTTTTGCTGGTAAATAATGTTACCAAAAATGGTACTGTGAGCTTTAATCTGGCGGGAGACCGACTCCGTATTAAGAAAGGACAGTATAAAGTAAAGTGTCTGGTAACATTCAGGGATGCAGACCCGGAATCAAAACCGGCTGCGGTGACAATGACAATCACTGTAAAATAATTCCATAAATTGTATAAATATTAGAAACAGCATATAAAATTCATGCTGTTTCTAATATTTTGTGATAAAAATCGGAAAAAGACTTGAAATTAACTGAAAATATAGTAAAATAATAGTATATATGTAAACCGATACATAGACATAATACGATTCAGAAAGGAAGATAGGATGGCGGAATTAGAATGGACTGTTGAGGGCAGGCGCTTTCGGAACGCAGAGGAATATCAAGCGGCTCTTAGGGACAAGGAACTCATAGATTCCATTACCGGCAATCTGAAATTGGATAATCCAAAAGATATAGAAACGCTGTACCTGAAGTTGAAAAAAGGGCAATACACATTTGAGACGATTGTCGGCAGGAGATTTGACGATAATATTTATGAATTATACCAGAGAATGAAGCGGGAAGAGGAGATCGCAGCAGAAGAAAAGAACGCCCGCAAGGAGAAAAGAAAACAGCAAATCCAGAAATTAGAAGGTCTGGTAAAGCCTTCCAAGAGACAGCAGCGGTCTGAAAATACGACAAGACTTGAGGATTTTGACAGAGATATGCAGGAGCAGATTATTGCAGTACTCAGAAAAAAAGAAAAGAAACGAAGATTTCTGATTGCGGCTTGTATGTTTTTGTGCATTGTCAGCTTCGGGTATCTGGGCGCTTATTATCAGGTGTCCGCCAAGAGCACAAGGGAGTTTGAGGAGTTGGCGGCATTGAAGGAGGCAGGCTTGCAGAGCGCACTTTCCGGGGAAAAGAAAGTCAAAATACACCTCACAGAAGAGGATACTACAGTGCCGGATATCCTGCCGGAATATGAAAAAGTATATCAAAAGAATCAAAAGCTAATCGGATGGGTAAAAATTGACGATACTATAATAGACTACCCTGTGATGCAGACAGTGAACAACGAATATTATCTGGATCATAATTTTAATCAGGAGGAGGATCGGAACGGTTGTATCTTTATGGATTACCAGTGTGATGTGATCAAGGGATGTGACAATATTATCCTCTATGGGCATCATATGAAGTCTGGAAAAATGTTTGGCACATTAAATAAATACAGCAGTGAGTCTTATTTTGAGGAACACCCTGTAATACAGTTTGATACCATCTACGAGAAAGGAAAGTATCAGGTAATGTATGTGTTCCGCTCAAAGGTATACTCTGAGGAGGACGTGACCTTCAAGTACTATCAGTTTATCAATGCTGCTTCGGAGATGGAGTTTAACTCCTATTTGAATGAGATGGCGGCGTTGTCCTTATATGATACAGGCGTTACGGCTGCTTACGGTGATAAACTCCTGACACTTTCCACCTGTGACTATCAGGAAAAGAAGGGAAGGTTTGTCGTGGTGGCAAAGAAAATTGGCTAGGAGTAAAAATGAGCAAACAGGAGAAACTAACTACACAGGAAAAAATTACAGATAAACCGCACGATAAGGGATATAAAAAGATATTTTCCATCAAGAAGAACTTTCTGGATTTTATGAAAAAGTACATAGGTCTGGAATGGATGATGGAGCTGACAGAGAGGGATATGGAGCTGATTGACAAGGAATATATCACAGACCAGTTTGATACTTACGAGTCGGATTTGGTGTACAAAGTCAATACGAAGTCAGGAAGCATCTATTTATTTTTTCTGTTTGAACTGCAAAGCTACAATGATTTTACAATGCCGTTCCGTTTGCTGGTATATATGACAGCAATCTGGCTGGACTATTTTAAGAACAGTGACAAAAACATGCGGAAACAAAAAGAATATCGACTGCCAGCCATCATGCCGGTTGTCCTGTACAATGGAGAACGGAAATGGACAGCATCACACAGCTTTAAGAAAATGATAGACCATGCAGAGCAGTTTGATAAATATATTGTAGACTTTGAGTATATCCTTGTATCAGTGAATGATTTGGAAGCATCAAAAATCAAGGATTCCAATACATTAATTGACAATATCCTGCTGGCGGATAAGAAAAGAACAAGAGAAGCGTGGACAGATCTTGGCATCTTAGAGCTGGTCCAGCGCATCAGAAAAATGGAACAAAATGACCTGAATGAGTGGATAACATGGTTCTCGAATGTGATACGGGAATTGAATGAGGGTGAACGGAGAACCCTAATACAACAGCTCAGGGAAGGGGATGAGAAAGCGATGTGTAGTTCATTTGGACAACTGCTGGATAAAGAAAAGGCAGAAGGCAGGGCAGAAGGAAAAGCAGAGGGCAGGGCAGAAGGAATAGCAGAAGGCAGGGCAGAAGGAAAAGCAGAAGGCAGAACAAAAGAAAGAGCAGAAGCTGTGATAGAACTTCTTGAGGAAATCGGGGAGCCCTCCCAGCAGCTTAGAGAATATATTATGGAACAGACAGAGCTGGAAATACTGCGGAAGTGGCACAGAGCCGCGGCAAAGGCAGAAAGCATAGAGGATTTTGAGCAGGCTGTTGGATTGGCACTGACAAAGGAAATCCATTGAGATTGGGGGCACAGAGTTATATGTGTAAATAAATGATGTTGCAATTAAGAGGGAATATAAATAACAAAAGTGGGGAGAAACAACATGGCAAAGAGTAGAAAGAAAAAGAACTACAAGTTAAGAAGGAGAGTAATGCGGACGATTGCAGCACTCACAATGGTCATGGCGGTTGTCGTGGCTGCGATACCAGTCGAGAACTATGGTACGATGCAGGCGTCTGGCGTAGATGGGGTGAATCTGGCGCAAGAAGCAGATGATTATCTTAACTCTAAAGCAAATAAGTATGAGACGACTGTTCAGGAAAAGGCATATAGCGGGTCAGAACAAACGGCGCAGCATATTGAAGGAGATACTTTTATTAGCGCTTACAAGATAAAATTAAAAGGCCAAAGCAGCGAAGATGCCATTATCACAGAAAGCGTTTTCACGCGTGATTTGGAAAAGTTTGATATCCGTGAGGTTGAGTATTATGAGTATGTTCAGATGAACGCAGAGTATCTCAAGGCAGTGGAAGTAGCGTTCGATCCAGAAACATATACGATTACATATTCAGAAGAAGACAAAAGGTACGATAAAAAAGAGTATACAGATCCTGCTACATCAACTACATTAACATTGAAAGAAGTAACGGCTAAAATAATCTCAACAGATGCACCAACAGAGGCAGTATCAAATACGGCAACAGGAACATTATCATTAAACGATTCAAACCCATATAATACAATAAAAGCACCTGTCAGTGCGCCAAAAATATTCGAAACCTATGCTCCGGTGGTGTTAAAGACACACACGGATAAAATAGCTGAATATAATACGAAAATGAAAACATATACAGATGTATTGGATGGAATAAAAGATAAAACTCCCCTTACAGAAGCTGACGTGAAAAGATGGGATGGAGCTGCTAAAGATATAGACGATTTAAATAATACAATAACTCCATTATTAACATTTTCAAAAACGTTTGCAGAACTTAGGGCAGAGGCACGAGATACAGATGAGGATAAGAATGACCTTCCTGATATTATGGATTATGCAATCTGTCAAAGAATGAAGTCAGGCAGTAATGGTGATCTTGTTAAATATAAATTAAAGAAACTGACTGATACGTTAGGTAATGTTGTGCATGTGCCTCAGAATAACAGTCCGAACGGCCCTGATCCCGGACAGAAGAATGATGATGATGGATATCTTGCCAAAGGTAAGGCAAACATAAAGGGTATTGCGTCAAATGCATTTAATATAGATGATAAAACGAATGGCAGACATCCTGTTGGAACGGACAGAGAGATTGGAATTATCACGATTCCCGCGACAATAGAATTTATCGGTGCTAAGGCATTTGCAAATTCTAAATATTTGAAAGAAGTAACACTAGACGATACAAACTGTACAATTTTGGGTGATGAAGCGTTTACGCAGTGCCCAAATCTTTCTTCTATCAAGTTTACAAGCGGCAATTCGCGTCTTACAACAGTTGGAAGCAAAGCTTTTTATAATACTAAATTAGATAGTATTGTGTTTCCTCCGTATGTAAAGACAATCGGTGCAGGCTGCTTATATCTGTCTGATATACAGGAAATAACAATGGGCGGTCTGCGAAATGATACGTTGACGATTGAACCCTATGCATTTTTTGGTTGTGAAAAGCTTGTGAAGGTGAATTTTGCTGGTGAAACAACAGACTTTAAGATGGGAGACGGGCTCTTTGCACTGACAGCAAGTCAGGGAGGTGGAGCGCTTGAGAACTTTATATTTCCTTCTTATATGAATAAGCTTGACAATGGTGATAATTATTCAGATTTTATCCTTGCAGGCAGGGACAGTCTTAAAACAGTAGTGCTTCCGGGAAGACTTGGAAACAGTGTATCGGTTGATAAGGAGAAAAAAATTCCTGACAATACATTGGCAGGTTGTAAAAATCTCGAGTGTGTTGAATTTCCTAAGGATGCATATGATGCGACCTATGACCCGCAGAGATTATTTGCAGGTGTATTGAATGATCAATTTTATGTAAGAGGACCTGAGAGTGGTGCAAGTAGCGGTTCTGTAGCAGAGCCTAGAAAGTGTACATGGAACGCTATCCCCGGCTATCTTACAGAGGATGGCAAAAAGGGCGTTGTACCCTATGTCTATACGGGTGCAGACGGCAAAGAGCACATGGAAATCGGTGTCGGTGAGGAAAACCGTGACGATTATATTGCAACGATTGATATCCTCGACGCAAACGCAAAGACAGCCAGTCTGTCAGGGTATACAGAGAACCGCCCGACAGGCAATCCGCTTGCGGTAGTGGTTCCAGAAACCGTGGGAGGCTATACGATTGTGGAGATTGCAGACGGCTGTTTTGAAGATGTCAGCGATATCATTTACAAGGTGATTATATCTGATGGCACTGTAAAAAAGATTAATGCCAATGCATTCAGGGGCTGTGATAAGCTTCAGTGGGTAGAGCTTGGCGATTCCGTGAGCTATATCGGTGCAAGCGCATTTGAGGGCTGCAAGAGCCTTGAAAATGTATTTTTCAGCCAGACCCAGACAGCACTTTTTGGCGATGAGGACTCTTACTGGAAGGACGCGCTGACCATCGAGCAGAATGCGTTTAAGACAGGTTCCGACTTCCTTACCTTCCACGGTGCAGTTCATCCAGAGTATGCACCCTATAAGCTGGCGATGAGTGAGGAAAGCAAATCCATGACAGGTTCAAGCCTTCAGATTTGCTACAAGACTGATGCGCCGACAAACTTGACAATATTGCGTGACAATGCTACAGGCTTGAGCACACTGATCGACTACCCGCATTATGAGGAGATTGATACCATCAATAAAAATCTGATTCAGTTGTGGGCAAAAGGTGACAGCGGTTATAGTATTACAGACAAGTTCGAGGAGTGGAACAGCCTGAGAAATACGACGGACCCGAACTATGCAGAGAGACCTTACAATAAATATAAGAATTTCAGCGAAGAAGATATTCCATTGTATACACTGTTTATGACAATACCAAGAGGTATTGACAGCATTGACGCGAACGCGTACTACAATGAGACACAGAACGCAAGTGATCTGGCATATCTGAGCAGAAGCTATACACCGGAGACAAAGCTGGCAAACGGCAAGGAGATTGAGATTGGCATCAAGGGAGAGTCGGACAGTTTAGAGAGAAATATCAACCAGAAGCGGAGTTACAGCAGATATGGCGATGTCAGAAGTGTGTACTCTGATGATAAGTACATAGCAGACAAGGATTTGGATGAGTTTGGACAGAAAGCCGGCTTGTTCAGCGGATTTTTGGCAGAGTCTGAGCTAAGTACTGATATTACAAGGATTACAGATGATATACCGGGAATTATATGGCGTACCTATAACGGACATTCTTATGTTGAAAATTCAGTGATCGGCAACGATTATCTGACAACGATTGATTTAAAGACCATCAGGTCACTGCCAGACTATGCATTTATGAGCTGTGAGAACCTGTTGTCAACTGCTTACGGGCCTCAGATGCAGGAGATCGGCGCATTGCCTTACAGGAACTGCAAGAACCTGACAAATATTTCTATCCCGGCAGAAAATCCATATGTACAGTTTGGCAATATGATTCTGTTTCGGAAAACCCAGACCCCGGCGAACGGACTTGAGATTATCCAGTGTCTTGAGGGCAGAGGAAGCGGCAGCGGTGCGAGCGGTTCGTTCAAGGTCGGCGTGGACTCAGGAGACCCGCTGCTGGCAAATGTTGTCAGCATAGACAATGAAGCATTCTCATACTGTGAGGAGATCACAGAAGTGGATTTGACAGCATCTTCTGTCACACAGATTCCAGAGCGGTGCTTCTACAAATCAGGAAAGCTTGGTACAGTGAAGCTTCCAGAGAGCATTGAGACGATCGGTGCAGAAGCATTTCTTGACACCAGCGACAACATGGAGATTACAATTCCAAATCCAAGCTGTGCGATTGGCGAGACTGCTTTTAACTTTGACGGCAACCGCAAGGTTACGATCAGAGGACCGCAGTTTGATGCTTCCGGTACAAGAAACAGTGCGATTTATAACTTCTACCTGAAAATGAAAGACAAACTCAGACCACAGGGGAAAGAAGAGAACATTATCTTTGTCTCAGAAGATAAGCATAAAGTGACATTTATTGACTATGACACCTCCCTGATTGTTGATCCGGAGGTTCAGAATCCGCAGTATGTAGACCATGCAGCAGATGCGATCTGCGTGGCAAGACCAGAGCGTTCAGGATATGAGTTCTCTGCATGGAAGTGTATCTTGTCAGACGGTACACAGTTTACAGGCTCAGGAGATCCATGGTTAAATGTAACAGAGGACAGAATTATTCAGGCAGTTTATAAGCCAAATTCAAACATTGTCGTACCAGATGGCAATGAGTATACACTGACCATCAAGAATGGTACTGCCAACGGTAAGACAGAGCCGATTACGGCAAAGGGCGGTGACAGAATCTTAGTTGCCGCAGAGAGCAGAACAGACGGAAGCCAGTTTACATACTGGACAGTTGAGCCAGCGTCTTATGCAAATTTACTGGTTGACGGGGTTTCCACTGCAAGCACGACATTTATCATGCCAAATGAAAATGTGACATTGACAGCGAATTTCAGCGGCGGTTCAGGCGGAAATACGCCGGGGCCGGACGGAAAGTACACTGTTACAGTTGTGAACGGCAGAGGCGGCGGACAGTTTGCACCGGGTACTACAGTAACAATTACAGCAAACACCCCGAATGCAGGCGCTTCCTTTGTAAACTGGACAACAGCGACAGCAGGAGTTACGCTTGCCAATGCAAAATCCGCAGTGACAACATTTGTGATGCCTTCCTCGAATGTAACTGTGACGGCAAACTTTAGTGATGGCTCAGGCGGACAGCCGGGCGGTGACAGCGGAACAAAATATAAGGTAACAGTCAACTATGGTTCAGGAAGCGGCGAGTATGCGGCAGGAGCGACTGTCAATATCTCGGCATATGCACCAGAGTCCTCCAGCAGAGTATTCTCGAAATGGACCACCAATAATTCAGGCTTAGGATTTGCCAATGCAAACTCCGCAACCACGTCATTTATTATGCCGGCAGCGGACGTGACTGTAACGGCAAACTATAAGCTGCGCTCGGACGATGACGACGATGACGACGATGACAGACCGTCCAAGAGACCGGGAACCAACACGAATACGACAACGGTTGACAACAGACCCGGAAGCTCGTCAACAACGCCGGGTACGACAGGCACTGTGACCAGTCCGTCGAATGAAAATACGACAGGCACGAACAGCAATGACGGCAACAAGATTTATATTACGAAGAATGGTGTATCAAATAAAGATGTAGCTTCGATTTCTGTCGATGGCTCTACCGATAACTTTATCGTGCGTATTACAGAGTCCGCGGAGGCAACAGCGGCAGTGGAGGAATCACTTCGAAACATGTATGGTTCGCTTGACGGGTTGGCGTACTTCCCGATGGATATATCACTCTATGACTCGACAGGACAGAATAAGATTACAGATACCTATGGTTTAAATATCACGGTGACAATGCCAATCCCGGATGTGCTGATCCAGTATGGCGGAAATGCGCGTGTGGCAGCGGCAGACAATGGCAATTTACAGCAGTTGACACCGAGATTTACAACGATTGACGGAATTGCATGTATTTCGTTCGTACCACCACATTTTTCACCATATGTGATTTATGTAGATACCAACAACTTAACCGCGGGCCAGATGCTTGACGCGACGCCGGCAACAGGGGACCCGATTCATCCGAAGTGGTTTGCGGCAATCGGTATGGCATGTATTTCAATCTTACTGTTTGTCACAAGTGATGGACGGAAGCGTAAAAATTTCAGGGCAGCATAAATATGAGACAAGGGAAAAGGAGCCACTATGAAAAGATTACACATTGCGATTGCAAGCATGGTATTATTGGGAATCCTTGTGCTTGTGACAGTTGCCCACGGAATCGGCGGCGTGGCGGCCGCGGAGGATGACAGATTCCGTATAAAGGGAACGACATTGACAAAATATCTGGGAACTGACACTTTTGTCAGTGTCCCGGATACAGTTTCAAGCATTGGCGATGAGGCGTTTTCAGGAAATGAAACACTCACAAGTATCGAAATTCCCAGTTCTGTAGAACAGATTTCATACAATGCATTTAAAAACTGTACAGCGCTCAAGAGCGTGATTCTGCCGGCATCAGTTGAGAAGGTGGGACCGGGCGCTTTTGAGGGCTGTACGGCACTCACCTCCGTCCAGATTGGCGCACATGTGCGTGCATGGGGTTCAGGTGTGTTTGCCAACTGTGACAGTCTTGCAAAAGTCACTATTGATGAGGACAATGAGTACCTTACTTATTATAATGGTGCAATATATAATGGAAATATGACAATGCTGTATCAGGTGCTCCCAGCGCGCGAAGGCGAGAACTATGTGATGCCCGAAACGGTAGAGAACATTGATACTTACGCGTTCTGGAATCTTCAGAATACCAAAAATGTGAAGGTTTCGTCTAAGGTTGCCGCCATTCCCAGACAGGCAATGTCCAGCATGGGGAGTGTGGAAAATGTCGTGATACAGGAGCCGACGACAGGCATTGGGGAACGTGCGATTGCGAACAACGCAAATCTCAAGCAGGTTGTGATACCAGCTTCTGTCGTTTCGATCGACAAAAAGGCATTTTCCGGCAGTCCGGACTTTAAGATTTGTACCAGCAAGTCCAGCGCAGCAGATACTTATGGTAATGAGAACAGCATTGAAGTGATTTATAAGGCAGATGAATATCCAGATGATTTTATGGACAGCAATGCCGGAATGGAGCAGAAGCCCAATGTGGGCGACAGTTCTGATACGAATACTTCTGATGCGGATAATTCTGATACAAATACTTCTGATACAGACGAAAATGAGGATTCGCAGGCAACAACTTCTGCGGGGTCAGAAGATGATACCTCGTCAGATGATGAGAGCAGTGAGAATAAAACACAACAGAAGCCTTCAGAGTTTGAGAGCACGGCAAACTATATCCATCCGCTTGATGTACCAGAGAAGGATAATGTTCTTGGAAAGACGGTCATTGTGGCAGGAAAGGCAGTGGTGCTGATGGATAACCACAAAGGACAGGTGTATGGCATCCCAGAGGGAACAGAGGCGGACGTTGTGGAGGAGGCTTCGACAGAGGCGGAGACACAAACTGAGCCAGACAAGACAGAACATTCAATCAGCGTGAGCTACGAGCGAAGCGGAGAGGACAGCATCGCACAGCGTAAATTCTATAAGCAGAAGGATTTGACAGAGATTCAGTTTGAGGAGAATATTAAAACAATTGGCAGACTGGCATTTGCAGAGAGCGGCCTAAAGTCAGTTGTCATTCCTGAAAATATTACAGAGATTGAATACGGTGCATTTATGGCATGTGCAAATCTAAAAGAGGTGACGATACCCGACACGGTTTCCGTAATCGGAACCAAGGCTTTTGAGGGTACACCGTGGCTGAAAGAATGGCTGGACGGTACTGCTGATACTGAGGACGGAGACTTCCTGATTGTGGGCGATGGCATTCTGATGGCGTACAGAGGAAGCAGTGAGCATGTGGAGATTCCCGATGGCGTGAAGCAGATTGGTTCAGAGACATTTAAGGGACACAAAGAAATCCTTGATGTGGCAGTGCCGGCTTCCGTGGAGAAGATTTGTGCCGAGGCTTTCCGAAACTGTAGTTCACTGACAGGCCTGACAGGATGCGAAGGCTTAAAGACCGTTGTGCGCGGTGCGTTTTATGGAACACAGATTTCGGAGGACGATTTTAAGAAGTAAGGTATATTATAAAATGAGAAAGTAACCGGGGAATACAGAATGGAAAAACTTTTTTGGGGAATGGTAGGCGGATGCACTGTTGCATTTGCAATCCTGCTTGGAATGTATCTGAATAAAACGGGAGTGATCGGCGCAGAGCCTGAAAGTTCGACAGAGATTGTATCAGAGCTCGAGACAGAGACGGAGACCATCACGGGCACCGAGGAGATGACGCTGGCTGTGAATGGTGAATTTCCGGCGGATATCCAGTCAATCATCGAGGACTCACAGAAGAATTATTCACAGGCGATGCAGGTGTTTGAGGAAGAATCGGCGGAAGCCTCAAAGCCGCAGGGAACGACAAACAGTTCAGGCACTGCGTCAAATTCGGGCACTACATCAAGCACCAATACGCCGTCAGCGGGTTCATCGGGCAGTAATCCGAAAACAAATGGTTCTGTGGATGGCAATCGAAATGATAATCATGAGTATTTTCTCGAAAATCCTTCTGAGGAAGTGACTGAGACAGAGGAGTCCAGCGAGGAGGAGTCCTCCACAGAGGAATACAAGACAGAAGAGAAGAAGAACAGCGAATACGAGTATACATTGTATAAGGATCATGTGGCAATCAAAAAGTATGTTGGCACAGCGTCCACGCTCGATATTCCTGATTCGATTGACGGCAAGCCTGTGACAGAGATTATGGATTCAGCGTTTGCAAGTTCTAAAACACTTGTCAGGGTATCCATTCCTGATGATGTGACGAAGCTTGGCAGCAATGTATTTAAGAGCAGTGAACTTTTGGTGGATGTCAGTCTGCCAGATGAGCTGACCGAGATGGGAGAGGGCGTTTTTGACAGTTGTTCGAAGCTTACGCGTGTCACAATCCCAGACGGTGTGACAAAGCTTGGCAAGAAGCTGTTCAATGAGTGCGAATCACTCAAGACGGTCAAACTTAGCAATAATATAGAAACCATCGAGGAACAGGCGTTTAATAACTGTGCGAAAATGGAGCTGTCGAAGCTTCCCTCCTCATTGAAAAGGATTGAGAAGGAAGCATTTAACGGCTGCGCAGCGATGGATATAGAGAAATGGCCTAACGGGCTGGAGGTGATAGGAGAGAGCGCCTTTGCAGAATGTGCAGCGATCTCCGAAGTAAAGCTTCCGGGTACAATGCGGACCATGATGGAAAGTGCATTTCTAAACTGTGTGGGCATTAAATCGCTCAGTATCAAGACTGGTATTGAGGCAATACCAGAAAGTGCATTCAGCGGCTGTACAGGGATACCGGAAGTGACATTTCCCAAGTCGGTAATCAGTATCGGTGACAGTGCGTTTAACGGCTGTACAGCGCTTGCAAGCGTGACAATCCCGAAGAATACACTTAGTATTGGTACCTCTGCCTTTGCGGACTGTACGTTCAAAGAGGTGACAATCAATGCAAAAAGCTCTTATCAGGATGATTCGTTTGAGTCAACTGTGAAAATTAACAATTATTAACCGCAGGAGGTGGAGAGATGCGAAAGAGTTTTAGAAAAAAAGCCGCAGCGGTTATGATGGCAGCCGCAATGTTGTTTACATCTGTACAGACAGAGTTGGTGGCATATGCGAAGGGGCCTACCTATACAGCGATGCAGGACGTATATTACACAAAAGATAATTGTGTTGTCTATGCAGAGCCGAGTTATGAATCAACAGTTCTGACGACAATAGGCGCCAATGTTCCTGTGCGTGTTGTCGGCATGTATTCGAACGGATGGTATCGGATTAATCTTGGCGTGATTGCCTATGTCAAGATGGACTCTGTCACTTCTGCGGGGGCAATCGGCATCAAGAAAAATGACGACAAGCAGGTTGCGGACGCGCAGCGGACAGCGGCAGAGCTGGGATATGAGTTTGTCTATCTCACCTTGAATAAACAGAAGGTGATCAAGAAGGACATCTACAACAGTTATGTCGGAAAAAAGGTAATGCTCTACGCCAAGATCAATGACGAGCTGGGTATTTCCTTTAAGATGCTCTATGAGGATCCGATTAAAAGAGACCTCGACCTGAATGTGACCAAGTATGAGTACACATCGCAGTGGTCTCCTTCGGCAGCGCCAGTGCCGACACCGCCGCCAGTATCAGAGGCTTCGCGGGTGGTGTATTATCAGTTCAATAATCCGGTCGAGCTGAAGGGACAGCTTGCCATCTTCCAGTTTAAGACGGGATATGATAAGATTGTGGAGATTTTTCCCTATGATGTGGAATATACCGATTCGTATGAGCATATGAATAATTACTGGACAGAGTTCAGCGAGTTTGCATATGCCCCAATGACACAGGTAGCCAGCATCGCAATTGTGGAGACAGAGACAGCAAGTTCTCTTTTGGCTGACGAGCGGGATATTATGTCAGATTTCAGAAAAGGGATAAAATATCAGAGTGATGACGACAGTGCGTACAGAAATAATATTGTGCACGGAAAACTCCGCAAAGATACAGAGTATGTGGACTATGAGTATTGAGCTATAGAGTAAAAACGGGGATAAGATTAAGCGTCTTATCCCCTGTTTTTTAAATCTTATTTTTTCTTATTTAGGTTGCAACTTTGTATAATGTGTGCTATGATTTCAATGGAAATCGTACGAACTGTATTAAGTCATGTGATACAGTTTGCGGTTTCTGTGTAAATATCAACAATAGGTTTCTGAGCGTCCTAGTATGTAGAAGTATACCATTCTAAGACACTCGCAAATACAGGGGGCTGAAATGTCTGGGGTAGAAAAGGGAAAGGAAAAAACCAAACCGGTCATTGTGGTGAAGGATTTGTATAAAGTGTACCGCATCGGTGAGAACAGGGTGCGCGCCCTAAATGGCGTGAGCTTTAGCATCAACCGCGGCGAATTCTGCGCCATTGTGGGAACTTCCGGTTCGGGTAAATCAACACTGCTCAATATGCTTGCAGGTTTGGAAAAACCGACGAAGGGCGAAATCGTCATCATTGGTGAGCATATGGAGAAAAAAAACGAAAACCAGCTTGTCCGGTTCCGGCGTGAGCATATTGGATTTATTTTTCAATCGTTTAATTTGATGGGAACGATGAATGCGGTGGAGAATGTAGCGCTTCCACTGACTTTTCAGGGGGTGTCCAAGAGAGAGCGCATGAAGCGGGCAAAGAAGATGGTACATATGGTAGGACTGGACAAATACTGGGATCACCGGCCCAATCAGATGTCCGGCGGACAGCAGCAGCGTGTCGGTGTCGCGCGGGCGCTTGTGGTGAATCCTGAGATTATCTTTGCGGATGAGCCGACTGGAAATCTTGATTCCAACACATCGCGGGAGATTATGAATCTGATGCAGAATGTCGTGCGGGAGCAGAAGCGGACGCTGATTATGGTAACACATGACAATACGCTGGCAAGTTTTGCGGATAAGATTATCCGCATTGTGGATGGCAAGATTGTAGATATGGTTGATAATACAGAAAAAGCGGCGCCGGCTGCTTCTGAAATTTCGGAGAGCACCGCAGAGAACAAAGAAGCAGAGCAAACCGAAAAGAAATAGCATAAAAGCAGTGTGAGAAGAAGTGTAGTGCAAAAGGGGAAAACGTTGAAGAACTCATGAATGGAGGACGAAGATGAGACAATTAAAAAAAATACTGGTCATGATGCTGATGGTCGTGATGCTGTGCGGCAGCACGCTGACTGTTTTTGCGACAGAAGGAGATTCGCCGGAATATGTATCGGACGAATGGAAGGACCAAATCAGGGGGCAGCTCAATCGTTTTTATAGTGATTTAAAGATGATTTACAACTTGACAGATGAAAAGATTAAGCGCATGGATAAAATCTATAACAGCGCGATGACATACATGAAAAACGCAGGGCTTACCATGTCAGAGCTGACAAGCTACGAATCGGAGATTGAAGGGTATCTGAGTGAGATTGCCAAGGAAAACACATCAGGCACAGAGAAATTTTTGATGCTCTCCAATGAAGTGCCTATTTTGGATGCAAAATATGGTGAGCAGACCTTCGTTGTGCTGTCGCTGATCAATCTGGGCAAGACAGATATCACAGACGTTGTGGTGACGCCAACAGTGTCCAACGACAGGACGAAATGGCCGTTTGATATTCAACAGGCATATGATGCCCAGACAATTCAGATCATACAGGCGTCAAATGACACGACAGATGCATTTAATAAACGCATGGATATCGGCTGGTACTTTAATGTCAGACAGGATGTGCTCACAGGATGCTATCCTTTGACCTTCCATGCGACGTATTATCAGAGCGGTGCGCTGGTGGAGACAGATGTCACGACGTATATTAATATAAAGGGTGCTAATCCCAGCAAAACATTGATAGAGGACCCAGATAAGAAAGCTTCCAATCCGAGAATTATTGTAACAGGATACCGCACAGAGCCAGAGGTAGTCTATGCAGGATCTACTTTTAAGCTGTCGGTGAGTGTGAAGAATACATCGAAGGCGACCGCAGTAGAGAATGTGCTTTTTAACCTAGAAGCCACAGTGGAGGGAAAGGATGCAGATGCGACATACTCTGCGTTTCTGCCGACATCAGGTTCCAGCTCGGTCTACACAGAGCGCATCTCTCCGGGTGAAACGTATGATATGAGCATAGAGATGGAGGCAAAATCAGACTTGTCCCAGAAGCCATATGTGCTGACAGTCAATATGAAATATGACACAGAAGATCAGATTAATATGTCGGATGTCGCGCATGTGTCTGTGCCGATTAAACAGGAGGCAAAGATTGACACTGGCGCGGCGGAGATTATGCCAGAGTCGATTGCAGTGGGCGAGCAGTCCAATGTAATGTTCAGTGTATTTAATACAGGTAAGACAACACTTTACAACGTAAAAGTCACATATGAGAGCGCATCGGTGGAGAGCGGTATCACATATCTTGGAAATATTGCGCCGGGTGCAACACAGAATGTTGATTCCATGCTGACAGGTATTGCGCCGGATACGGGAGAAGGAATTGTCAAGGCAGTGATTACCTATGAGGACGAGGCAGGAAATGAGACACGTTTTGAAAAGGACCTGAATCTGATGGTCTATGAGATGGTGATGGACAACGGAATGATGGAGGATATGCCCATGGAGCCTGTGGAGGAAGAGCCGAAAAAGAAGGGATTGCCGCTGGTTGGAATCATTGGCGGCGCTGCGGCAGTGGCGGCGATTGTGGCAGTGATCGTGATTGTCTCTAAAAAGAGAAAGGCCAAGAAGCATCAGGAGGATATGGATTTACTGGATGGGGATGATGAATAATGAAATTCTTTGATTTATTGCGCATGAGCATCTCAAATCTGTGGAAACGAAAGCTTCGTACAGTGCTGACAGTGCTGGGTGTGGTGATTGGTATTACCTCAATCGTCGTGATGGTTGCACTTGGAAATGGCCTCAAGGAGTCCATGTTGGATAATTATTCTAATTACAGCTCGATGACACAGATTCAGATTTCTGGCGGCGGATATTATTTCTCTACCAGCAGCAGCAGCAGCGGCAGTGGTCAGGATGAGGAGAAACGGCTCGATGATGCGTTTGTCCAACAGCTTCAGGGAATGGAACACGTCAAGGAAGTCTATCCCCGCCTGAATATCTCAGCGATGGCAAAGATTGGAAAGTATGCAGGGTATCTGGATATCTATGGCATTACCCAAGAAGAGTTTAATACAATGAACATATCAATCGGAAAAGGCAGGCTGCCGGATTCCGATACGGAGCTGCAATTTTTCTATGGAAACAACGTGCTCACAAATTTTTATGTGGAAAAGACAAACGTGTATTCCTTTTGGGAGACGGGAGAGGCGCCGGATATTGATTTGATGGAGGATCCGATCTTTGTCATCTTTGATACAGATGCGTACTGGGGATCACAGGGAGGCGGCAACGATCCAGACGGCACACCGGTCAAACAGCCCAAGAAATATCTGATAGAAGCGTGTGGTATCATGGAGGGTGAGCTTGGAGAGTGGAATAACAATAACAGCCAGAGTGTGCTTTGCAACATGGAGGCATTGAAGGCAGAGCTAAAACGCATCTTCAAGAAAAATCCGATACCGGGACAGCCAACCAGAAAAAATGGAAAACCCTACAATGAGCTGTTCTATTCAGAAATCATTGTTCAGGTCGATGACATGGCAAATGTGACAGAGCTGACGACATGGCTGAAGGACAGCGGTTATAATGCATACAGCTCCGCAGAGTGGATTCAGCAGGAGCTTGACACGATGAACATGATTCAGGCAGTGCTCGGCGCGATCGGTGCAGTTGCCATGCTGGTTGCAGCGATCAGTATCACCAATACCATGATGATGTCCATCTATGAGCGTACTAAGGAGATCGGCGTCATGAAGGTGTTAGGCTGCGATATCCGCAATATACAGGGTCTGTTTTTGATGGAGGCTGGATTTATTGGTTTTATCGGCGGTGTGGTTGGCGTCGGCTTCAGCTATGGGCTGAGTCTGGTGATCAATGGACTGGTGGCCGGGAGTGAGGCGACTGCCAATATGGGCATCACAGGCGCCATCTGCCGGATTCCGCTGTGGCTGAGTCCGCTGGCGATTGTGTTTGCGATTGTGATCGGTATGATTGCAGGCTTTATTCCGTCCCTGAGGGCGATGCGGCTGAGCCCGCTGGCGGCAATCCGCAACGAATAGCAGTGAAAAGAGGGGCTTCTCAAAAAGAGAAGCTCCTTTTGTGTACTTTAAAGCATTCCCAACATATATTAATGTGAAGATACAACGTAATGATTTGCCTGCCAGATCATTACAGAGGGAATGAAGATGGATAGAGTACGCAGAATGACAGGCTGTGACCACAGAGAGGTGACGCCTTATACGGGAAAGGGAATTTATGCAGCAGTACTAGATAGCGGTGTGGCAGCGCATCCAGATTTGCGGGGGAGGATTGCAGTCTTTAAGGATTTTGTGTCGAATAAGAATACGGCGTATGACGACAATGGGCATGGAACCCATGTGTGTGGTATTCTGGCTGGAAGCGGTGCGGTGTCCAAGGGCAGATATCGCGGCATTGCGCCAGAATGTATGCTGGTCTGTGGAAAGGTATTGGACAAAGAGGGCGGCGGCAGCCTCAAAAATCTCACGAAGGGATTGATTTGGATTTCTGAGCTGATCAGGACGGTTCCAATAAAGATTCTCAACATTTCTATTGAGATGGAATCGGAGGATGGTATTGCGCCGGAGGATTGGGAACAGTTTCGAAAATATATTCGATATTTGTGGGACAGGAATATTATGATTGTCGCAGCGGCAGGAAACAAGGGACCAAATCCTATGACGCTGTCACCGATCGGTGAATGCGCGGGTTGTGTCTGTGTGGGGTGTCATGATGGGGATTACAAGCCAAAGACCGGGCGGCTGTGTAATGAATATTCCAGTAGGGGACCTGGTAAGGATACCTCGTTCATCAATTTGATCAATCCGTTGAAGAAGCCCGATATCGTGGCGCCGGGAACCGATATTGTGTCGTGCGGCACACATTATCGGACGACGCCGTACATCTCTAAGAGCGGAACCTCCATGTCGGCGCCTATTGTCAGCGGTGCATGTGCACTGTGCCTGCAAAAGTATCCTCAGCTTACGAATCGGGAGTTACGGCGGCTTTTGCTGGGTTCCGCGATGGATATGGGCGAGAGCTGGGGCGTTCAGGGAGCAGGGATGCTTCGAATCGACAGTCTGCTCGCGCAAGGATATTTCTAATTACATATTGACAACAACTGTATATTTGTATACAATAATACAAAAATGCACTTGCGCGTGTTCTCGCTGTTTCAGTCGAGTACAGATGGCAGTATCCGGGCGCACTTGTGTGAAAAACTGAGGAGGAAAAGCGATGGCAGACAAGAGTGAATATTTTGAAAACCGACCTGTTACCATGAATGAACATAATAACCTTTTGCAGATTGAGGAGCATATGTTTCAGCTTCAAGATGTGGAGAAGCCCAATGCGTTCCGCAATATGTTTCCCTATGACGAGATACCAAAGATACCCTTTAATGACAGAGTGGTTCCGCACAATATGCCAAAGGAAATCTGGATTACAGACACGACATTTCGAGATGGACAGCAGTCGAGAGCACCGTACAGCACAGAGCAGATTGTTAAGATTTATGATTATCTGCATCGGCTTGGCGGGCCGAACGGTATGATTCGGCAGAGTGAGTTCTTCCTGTACAGCCAGAAGGACAGAGACGCGGTCTACAAGTGTATGGAGCGCGGCTACCAGTTCCCGGAGGTGACATCGTGGATTCGTGCCAGCAAAGAGGATTTCAAGCTGGTCAAGGAGATTGGCATGAAGCAGACAGGTATCCTTGTAAGCTGCTCAGATTACCATATTTTCCTGAAGCTTCGAATGACAAGGCGGCAGGCGATGGAACACTATCTGTCTGTTGTGCGGGACTGTCTTGAGGAGGGCATCAGTGTGCGCTGTCATCTGGAGGATATCACGAGAGCGGATATTTATGGATATGTGGTTCCATTCTGTCAGGAGTTAATGCGGTTGTCAGAGCAGTATCGGCTTCCCATCGTGGTGCGTGCCTGCGATACTATGGGATATGGCGTGAATTATGCAGGCGCGGTGATTCCAAGAAGTGTACAGGGAATAATCTATGCATTGTACACCCATGCAGGCGTGCCGCATGAATGGATTGAGTGGCATGGGCACAATGATTTTTACAAAGCAGTCACGAATTCAACGACTGCGTGGCTATATGGCTGTTCTGGCGTCAATACTTCACTGTTTGGCATCGGGGAACGCACTGGAAATACGCCGCTCGAGGCGATGATATTCGAGTATGCACAGCTCAAAGGTACGTTAAATGGCATGGACACGACCGTCATCACGGAACTTGCAGAATATTATGAGAAAGAGATTGGATACCATATACCGGAGCGGACGCCGTTTGTCGGGAAGAACTTCAATGTCACAAGAGCGGGGATTCATGCGGATGGACTGCTGAAAAATGAGGAAATCTACAATATTTTTGACACAGAAAAGTTTCTCAACCGCCCTGTGCTCTGCGCGGTGTCGAACACCTCAGGACTTGCGGGCATTGCACACTGGATTAATACGTATTATAAGTTAAATGACGATGCGAAGATCAGCAAATCCTCCGAGCTTGTGGCGTATGTAAAGACATGGGTAGATGCAGAGTATGAGAGCGGCAGAGTTACAGTGCTCACAGATGATGAGCTGCTCTCCGTGATCGCTGAGGGCTGTGAGACACTCGGCGTCACGCTGGGAAATCAATGACGAGGTGGCAGGTTTGAGAGAAGAGCATTTTCAGGCTATTGAATGCAAGGAGTATAGAAATGAGTGAGTATGATGTGAAGCATGATGCATCGGACAAGTATTCACTGCGTGGCAGGGTATTTCGGAAGCTGCGGGAAGCGATTTTGAATGGCTCTTATCAGGAGAAGGACGAGCTGAAGGAGGCAGCAATCGCAGAGGAGCTTGGTGTGAGTAGAACGCCAGTTCGCGAGGCGTTCCGACAGCTTGAACTAGAAGGGCTGATTCAGATTGTGCCGAACAAAGGGGCGTATGTCACGGGAATTTCCGCGGCCGATGTGGCAGATATCTATGAAATCCGTTCGCTTTTGGAAGGGCTGTGCGCGAGATGGGCGACGGAGAAAATCACAAAGGAAAAAATCGAGGCGCTGGAGGAGATTATTTTGCTGAGCGAATTTCATTTGTTCAAAGAGCATTACGAGCAGTTGATTGAGCTGGACAACCGGTTTCATATGCACTTGTATGAAGCGTGTGAGAGCAAGATGCTGATTCATCTGTTAAAGGATTTTCACCAGTATGTGCAGAAGGAGAGACAGCAGACGCTCTCTGACAGGGCGAGGAGTGCGGCGGCTGTGCAGGAGCACAAGAGCATCATGGAGGCGATGCGTGACGGCAATGCCCAGCTTGCAGAAAAACTTGCGGACGAACATATTTGTAATGCGTATCGAAATATGGTAAAATGTGGTTTGAGCACAAAACACGAGTAAACGGATTCAAAGTAGGAGGAGACAAGTATGGCAAAAATTCAAATGACAACACCTTTGGTAGAGATGGACGGGGACGAGATGACCCGAATCCTCTGGAAGATGATTAAGGATGAGCTGATTCTTCCGTATGTTGATTTAAAGACAGAGTACTATGACCTTGGTCTGGAATACCGCAATGAGACAAACGACCAAGTGACGGTGGATTCTGCGGAGGCGACCAAAAAATATGGCGTGGCAGTGAAATGTGCGACCATCACGCCAAACGCAGCCAGAATGACAGAGTACAATCTCAAGGAGATGTGGAAAAGTCCAAACGGCACAATCAGAGCGATTCTCGACGGAACAGTTTTCCGTGCACCCATTTTAATCAAGGGGATTGTACCGTATGTGAAAAACTGGACCAAGCCCATCACGATCGCACGTCATGCCTACGGTGATGTATACAAGAATACAGAGATCAAGATTCCGGGAAAAGGAAAGGCAGAGCTGGTATTTACAGCGGAGGACGGAACAGAGACGAGAGAGCTGATTCATAATTTTGAGGGCGCCGGAATCATTCAGGGTATTCATAATACCAAAGAGTCTATCTCGAGCTTTGCAAGGGCATGTTTCGGCTATGCCATTGACACCAAGCAGGATTTGTGGTTTGCGACCAAAGATACGATTTCCAAGAAATATGACCATACGTTCAAGGATATTTTTCAGGAAATATATGACGCAGAGTACAAAGAGCAGTTTGAGAAGCTGGGCATCGAATACTTCTATACGCTGATTGATGATGCCGTTGCGCGCGTGATTCGATCGGAGGGCGGATTTATCTGGGCGTGCAAAAATTATGACGGCGATGTCATGTCCGACATGGTAGCGACGGCATACGGCGATTTGTCCATGATGACTTCTGTGCTGGTATCGCCGAGCGGTGTCTATGAATACGAGGCGGCACACGGAACAGTGCAGCGCCATTACTATAAGCACCTGAAGGGTGAGGAGACGTCCACGAACTCGATTGCGACAATTTTTGCATGGACAGGTGCACTCCGCAAGCGCGGTGAATTAGATGGCATCAAAGAGCTTCAAGAGTTTGCAGACCGGCTGGACAAGGCATGTATCAAGACTGTGGAGGACGGCAAGATGACAAAGAGTCTGTCGCTGATCTCAACCTGTGAGAAGCCAGTGATTTTGAACAGTCTGGACTTTATCAAGGCGATTCGGGAGACCTTTGAGTCTTTACAGGGATAACAGAATTTATTCAGAGAAGATAAACGAAAGTTCGAACACAAACAGGGGAAGGTAAAATACCTTCCCCTGTTTTTACAGTCTTAACTCTGTGATCAAGCTGTTCATCTCATAGTGCGTGAGCGCTTTTTTTAAGGCAGCTTTGTCAATATGCAGCGCGAAATCCTCCAAGGTCTGTGCGATGGGAATATCGTCCTTCATCTTGGCAAGCTGATAGCTTAGATAGACGGTTTCTTTATTTTCTTTTAACGCATTGAGCGGACTCCGCCCGATGCCAAGATTCTTTTTCCAGAAGTCGGTGAGCGCCTTCTCTTTCTTCTTGTTTCCCTCGCAGTCCTCGATTGCCGCATAGATGGCATCGAGAGAGCCATATTCATTGACGAGCGGGGCTGCTGCCGAGGAGACGCCTTTGCAGCCGGGAATCCCGTCGCCGGGGTCGCCCGTGATGGAGAGCAGCGTGACGATATTTTCAGGATATACGCCCTCCTCCGAATAGACCGTATCGGCAGTGTACTCAAAGATGCCCGCCGGGAGAGAAGCATAGCCCTCCTTGCCGGCACAGAGGCCGTAGCGCTGCTGCATGTCCCTGACTTTATCCTTGTCTGTGACGCGCCACAGCCTAGTGTGCGGACTCACCAGCTGGAAATAATCATGGTCTTTAGTAAGAACATAAGTTTCGAGGTCGGGGGACTCGAACTTTTTTACGAGGGAGGCGGCGAAGTCGTCGGCTTCATAGTCCTTGTCCATCAGCACCTGACAGCCTATGTCTTGCAGAAGGTTTTCCATGGCGATAAACTGTTCCCTGAGCGGTGCGGGGGCTTCCTTGCGGTTTGCCTTGTAGGAGTCCGCGCCGAGCTGGGTACGCCGAAAAGTGTCCCGAGACACATCAAAGGCGACTGCCACATAGTCTGGCTTGACTTTCTTGTGAAGGGAGATCAGGGTTCTAAGCATCGTGAAAAGGGCATTGGTGTACTCGCCCTTGGAGGTGCGCAGGATTTCGGCGTAGTGTTTTTCTTTCTCCTCATCGGTCTTGGCAAAGAGCACAGACTTGGGGAGATTCCCATAGTAGGAGGTGCTGAGCATAGACGAGCCGTCGATTATCAAAAATTTTTTCATGATAGATACCATACCTTTCTATAATAATGCGAATGAATAATGCGTGACAGGTTATTATAAAGCGTTTATGAATCTAAGGGGAAGATCAGTTTTCCAGTAATTCCTCCCACTTGGCGTAGAGCGCTGCAAGTTCATTTCCGAGCGCTTCTTTTTCTTTGGCGATTTCTTGGAGTCTTGCGGAGTTTGTGGCGATTTCTGGCTTTGCCATCTCCTCGTCGAGTGCAGTACTTCTGGCTTCGAGCGTCTCGATTTTTTCTTCGCACTTTTTGAGGTCATTTTCTTTTTTGCGAAGCAGTGCCTGTGTTTCTTTTTGCTGCTTCCAGTCAAGCTTCTGGGCGGAGGGCTGCTCTGTTTTGACGCTGCTCTCTGTGCTGGACGCAGGCGTTAGAAGCTCTTTTTTTTCGAGATAATAGTCATAATTGCCGATATAGTTCACAAACTGCTGGTGTGTCAGCTCTAGGATACGCGTTGCTGTCTTATTGATAAAATAGCGGTCGTGCGAGACGTAGAGCACCGTTCCCTCGTAGGCGTTCAGCGCCGTCTCCAAGATTTCTTTGGAGGTGATATCAAGGTGGTTTGTCGGCTCGTCGAGAATGAGGAAATTTGCTTCGGACAGCATGAGCTTTGCGAGGGATACACGCCCGCGCTCTCCGCCGCTTAACGCGCTGATTTTCTTAAAGACATCTTCCCCGGTAAACAAAAAGGCGGCGAGTGTATTTCTGATTTCCGTGTTGGTCAGATCAGGATAATCGTCGCTGATTTCTTCGAACAGTGTCTTGTCCATATGCAGTACGTGGTGTTCCTGATCATAGTAGCCGATTTCGACGTTGGTTCCCAGCTTGATCATGCCGCTGTCCATGGGAACAAGTTCATTGATGATTTTTAACAGGGTCGTCTTGCCTGTCCCATTGTCTCCTATGACCGCGACATGTTCGCCGCGCTTGATCTCAAACGATACATTTTCAAACAGCAGATGATGCCCGAATTGTTTAGAAAGTCCCTCAACCTGCATGACATCGTTGCCGCTTGTCCTGTGCGGGGTGAGCGCCAGTTTCATGTCTGAACGGACTTCTGTGGGCTTTTCGAGCCGCTCGATTTTATCAAGCATCTTTTCGCGGCTCTCGGCGCGCCGTATGGATTTCTCACGATTAAACTGCTTGAGTTTATCTATGACCTCCTCTTGATGTTTGATCTCCCGCTGCTGGTTGAGGTAGGCGTTCATCTGTTCTGTGCGCAGGTGCTCCTTCTGGACGGCGTACTGGGAGTAGTTTCCATGAAAAGAAGAGACAACGCCGTTGTCAATCTCAATGATTTTCGTGGCGATCTTGTCCAGAAAATAGCGGTCGTGCGAGACGATAATGACAGCGCCCTTATAATTTAGCAGATACGTTTCAAGCCACGCGATTGAATTTAGGTCGAGGTGGTTTGTCGGCTCGTCGAGCATGATGAGATCGGGTTTTTGCAGTAGCAGCTTGCCGAGCGCGACGCGCGTTTTCTGGCCGCCGGAGAGCGTGGCGACTTTCTTGACAAATTCTTCTTCCGTAAAGCCAAGACCTTTTAAAATGCCTGTGATTTCACTTTTGCAGGCATAGCCGTTCATGTCCTCGAAACGGTGCGTCAGGTTTGCATATTTTTTCAGCAGAAGCTCTAGCTCGTCGCCGGAAACCAGTTTCATATCGGCTTCTGTCTGGCGTATGGCGGCCTCTAGGTCAAGCACCTCCTGCTTCACGGTGAGAAGCTCGTCGAAGATGGTATTCTCGCTGTCCACTGCCTGATGTTGTGCCAGATAGCCATAATTTTTATCTTTGGCAAAGGTTACACTCCCTGCGTCGGCTGGCAGATGCCCTGTTATAATCTTGAGCAGGGTGGATTTGCCTGCGCCGTTGATGCCAATGATAGCGGCTTTCTCGTAATCTTCTATGTGAAATGATGCATTTTTAATAACATGGTTGTCTACAAATGTTTTATCTATATTACTGCATGACAGAATCATGTGGAACCTCCTTATGTAATTTTGTAATTCAAGATGTATAAACTGCCAGTATCCATTATAAAAGAGAATCGCAATAAAAGCAATCGGAATCGTATGCGAAACGTATGCGGAAAAAGATTTGACAAGTATTTAACGATATTGTATACTTATGCTATATATTTTGTTATTTTTTTGGCAACTATGTATATGGAGGTAGGACTCGTGGATGATAAGAATATATCACAGGCGGTTGTCTCGAGACTGCCCAGATATTACAGGTATCTGGGTGAGCTGAAGGACAGTGGTATCGAGCGGATATCATCACAGGATTTGAGTAAGCTGATGAAGGTTACTGCGTCGCAGATTCGGCAGGACTTTAATAATTTTGGCGGTTTTGGCCAGCAGGGATACGGCTATAATGTAGAGTATCTGTATGAGGAGATTGCAAAGATACTCGGACTCAACAAGACACATAATCTTATTATCATAGGTGCGGGAAATCTGGGACAGGCGCTTGCAAATTATATGAATTTTGAGCGCAGCGGATTTATTCTGAGAGGAATATTTGACAAGAATCCTGCATTATATGATAAGGAAATCAGAGGAATTGCAGTGCAGCCTGTGGAGAACATAGAGCGGTTTATCAGGGAGAATGACATTGATATCGCAGTGCTCACCATACCCAAGGATGGTGCTGTCAAGACTGCTGAAATACTTGTCAGGTGCAGCATCAAAGCCATTTGGAATTTTGCGCATGTGGATTTGAATGTGCCGGAAAGCATCGTTGTGGAGAATGTACACCTTTCCGACAGTCTTATGAAGCTATCGTATGGTATTATGAACCAATGATAATAATAGGAAAGAGGGTTATAGGATGGAACAGGAAGATGAGGTCTTTCGGGAGGCATTAGTCGGTAAAAAGATACCGATTCTAACGCTTGACAACCAGTGGCACAAGCTGTTTACGCAGGCGGGAGAAAATGAGGAGATCCAGCGTCTTGAGGAGGAACTCAATGAGGTGCTCAAACGTCAGGGAAAGCTCAACACGGAGCTGAAGAGTCTCGCAGCCTTCAAAAAGAAGCTGATGCAGGAAATCGTCTCGATCATGGAGCTTCCGGACAGCTCTGCGAAGGAAAAGAAGATGGAGGAGAATAAGCGCATGATTGAGGAGGCCAAACAGAAGATGGAGGACTACAATGATGAGCTTATGGAGATTCCCAAACAGATCGATGAGGCAAATCTTGCACTGATGCTGGCAAGTATGCGGGTGTGTTATGGCAGGCTTCAGCAGAATGTGCGGGAGATCAATGAGATTAACCAGTGGGTTTCTGATTTTAAGGTTCAGCTCAAGAAAAAGATTATTCTAAGGCAGCAGAAGGAGATCTGGAATGATGAGATGTATAACTATATGCATGACATATTCGGACCAGATGTAATCAATATGTTTGATATGAAATACGACCCCAAGAATGTATTAAATAAGGAAAAGGATTTGATTGGCGGAAAAACTCCCGGGCAGGAATAGCTGTCAGGGAGTTTTTCGGATGGGAGTGCTTATGGAATATGTGTTGACATCGGCGGAAATGAAAGCCTGTGACCAGAAGGCAATTGAGGAATATGGCATAGGCGCGCTTGTCCTGATGGAGCGTGCTGCGCTGGAGACGGTCAGGGTGCTGTTAGACCGGTTTGGCAGGGATATCTATGTGGGCGTCATGGCAGGCAGCGGCAATAATGGCGGCGACGGAATTGCCATCGCACGGCTTCTTCATGAAGAAGGAGTCCATGTAGAAATCAATATGATTGGTGATTCCGCGAAGCTGTCGCCGGAGGCGGCAGTTCAGCTTGAGACTGCGAAAAAGTTAAATATTCCGATTCATTACGGGGTACAGCATATATTGTATGACGTGATCGTCGATGCCCTGTTTGGAATTGGCATTACGCGCGAGATTGAGGGGAAATACAGAAAGGCAGTCGAGGCAGTGAATGCGTCGAAGGCAAAGCTTGTGGCGGTCGATATCCCGTCAGGCGTCAATGCAGATGACGGGCGTATCATGGGGTGCGCCGTGAAGGCGGACATGACAGTCACATTTGCGTACAGAAAATTGGGTCTGATGCTGTATCCGGGGGCTTCGTGCGCGGGTGAAGTCATCTGTGTGCCGATCGGCATTCCCCGTGCAGTGACGGAGAACAAGCGGACAGGAGTTGTCACCTTTACAGATGTAAAAGAAGACCTTCGGTTTCCAGAGCGCAATCCTGCGGGCAATAAAGGAACGTTTGGAAAGCTGCTGCTGGTTGCTGGCAGCAGGAATATGGGCGGGGCGTGCTTCCTCTCCGCTTTGAGCGCCTACCGGTCCGGGGCGGGAATGGTCCGGATTTTTACAGCAGCCGAGAACCGTGACAGCCTGTTAAAAAAACTGCCGGAGGCGATTGTGGATACTTATGGCGAGGATTTGTGTGAGGAGGATTTCGTTACACTCCAGTCAGCAGTCGAGTGGGCGGATGTGGTTGCTGTCGGCCCGGGGCTTTCAATGACGGCAAAGGCGAATGCCATTTTGGAAATGACGCTTGAAACTTGTGACAAACCGTTGGTGCTTGATGCGGATGCGCTGAATATACTGTCGCAGAAGGAGGAGCTTTTAAGAAGGTTTGAGTACGGACGCAGAAAAAAGGACAATGATGTCATCTTTACACCGCATTTGGGTGAATTTGCCAGATTAAAGAAATGCCCGGTGACAGAGATTAAGAAGGACTTGATTGGCAGTTGTAAAACATTTACCAAAAAATATGATATCTCTCTGGTTTGCAAGGACGCCAGATCTATCGTGACAAAGAGAGGGAAGCTGACTTATCTAAATGGAAGCGGAAATGACGGAATGGCGACAGCGGGTTCGGGCGATGTGCTCACAGGTATTATAGCAGGGCTTTTGGCGCAGGGTTACAGTGGATTTGAGGCCGCCGTGATGGGGACTTACGCACATGGACTTGCCGGCGATGACGCGAGAAAAAGAACTTCCGCATATTTTATCATGGCACAGGATATCATCAAATCGCTAAAGAATATTACATCATAGGGAAATGGAGAGTTAGGGAGCATGAAACATTATGACAGGGCTTGGGCAGAGATTGATCTGGATGCGCTGCGCTTTAATATAGAAGAAATTAAGAAATGCATTGACGGGACAACACAGATCATAGCAGTATTAAAGACAGACGGGTACGGGCATGGCGCCGTACAGCTTGCGCGGATACTGGAAAATGACAGTCAGGTATGGGGCTATGCGGTTGCCACTGCGGAGGAGGCATTTGCATTGAAAGAGGAGGGAATCCGCAAACCGCTTCTGATCTTGGGATATACGTTTCCATACAGTTATGAACGTCTGGTTTATGAGGGTGTGCGCGCTACCGTTTTTACCCTTGAGGCTGCGGAGGAACTGTCGAGGGCCGCTGTAAAGCTGGGAAAGCGGTGCAGCGTGCACATTAAGCTCGACACAGGCATGACCCGCATTGGCATTCATCCCGACGAGGAGGGGATGGCATTGGTCAGGCAGCTTCTTGCACTGCCCGGATTGGAGATCGAAGGTATTTTCACACACTTTGCGACAGCAGATGAGGCAGACCGCACGAAAGCGTATCATCAGATGACGCTGTTTCAGGACTTTGCAGAGCGGATTGAGCGTGAGCTGGATATCAGGATTCCAATGAAGCACTGTTCAAACAGTGCGGGCATTGTCGAAATGCCGGAGGCGCAGATGAGCGCGGTGCGGGCAGGGATTATCCTGTATGGGCTATGGCCGTCAGAGACAGTACAAGCCGATGAGAAGATACAGTTAAAACCCATGCTGTCACTAAAATCGCGCGTCGTGTACGTCAGGACGGTTCCTGCCGGACAGGAAATCAGCTACGGCGGAACCTTTACGACAAAGCGTCCTACAAGGGTTGCGACAATCTGTATCGGATATGGCGACGGGTATCCAAGAAGCCTTTCGAACACAGGGTATGTGCTGGTCGAAGGACAGCGGGCGCCGATCTTGGGGCGTGTCTGTATGGATCAGTTTATGATTGATGTGACGGATATATCGATGCCGGTCTGTGTGGGCACGCCGGTGACGCTGATCGGAACAGACGGTGACGCCTGTATCACGATGGAAGAGCTCGGGCGGCTGTCAGGCAGATTCAACTATGAGCTAGCCTGTGATATCGGGAAGCGCATTCCTAGGATTTATAAGCTGGACGGCACTTTCATCTATGAATAGTTTATTTTTTGTGATTAGAATTGTATAAAAAATTCTCCGCTGGAAAAAATAGTATCATACAACAACAGAGAGGTGTATGAGAATGAGAAGAGGAGATATTTATTATGCAGATTTAAGACCGGTCGTAGGCTCTGAACAGGGGGGCGTGAGACCTGTACTTATCATACAAAATGATGTGGGAAATAAGCACAGCCCGACGGTCATCTGCGCGGCGATCACATCGAAGATGAACAAGGCGAACCTGCCTACGCATATAGAACTGAATGCGGGACATTACGACATGGTAAAGGATTCAGTTATCTTGCTCGAACAGTTGA